>SMTZ1_10004064_pt1 | contig 17279 bp, 17 predicted proteins | sample DeeMarSWOR136_30_FD_25667 | JGI IMG/M metagenome (IMG submission 25667)
TTTTTTTCTCATATTGCAATCCACCATATATTGATAATTATTACCATGTCATTTTTTATCATTTTTTATATTTAAAATTAACCTGAAAAAATGTCAATATGTAAAAATTTAAGAAGAAAAAAATTGAAAAGATATTAAAAAAATTATTGATTATTCTCTTTAAACTCGTTTAAGAAATTTACAAGTGATTCAACACCCTCAACAGTCATTGCATTATAAATCGAAGCTCTCATCCCCCCTACAGATCTATGACCTTTCAAACCAATAAGACCTTTCTCTAGGGCCTCTTTTATACATTTTTCCTCTAGTTCAGGTGTCTGCAAATTGAATGTTACATTCATCAAAGATCTTGAATCTTCTTTTGCATGTCCTTTATAAAAACCATTAGATTTGTCTATTGTATCATATAAAATTTTTGCTTTTTTTCTATTTATTTTTTCTATAGCAGGAACTCCACCAATCTCCTTAAGATACTCAAGAGAAAGTTTGCACATATAAATTGCCCAACAAGGTCCAGTATTAAATAGAGAGTCTTTTTCTGCATGTGTCTTCCATTTCTGCATTGTAGGAGTGTTTTCAGATACTCTATCTAAAAGATCATTTCTTACAATAACAAGTGTTACACCTGCAGGTCCAATATTTTTTTGAGCACCAGCATAGATTACACCAAACTTTTTTGAATCAATTACTTTGTCCATAATATGTGAAGACATATCACTTGCTAACGGAACATCACTGGGAACTTTTGGAAATTCATGATACTCGGTTCCATATATTGTATTATTACCTGTGATATGGGCAAACGCAGCATTATCTGAAAAATCGATATTTTTAGGAATGTAGGAAAAATTTTCATCTTCAGAACTTGCAACTACTTTTACTTCTCCAAAAAACTTACCTTCTTTTATCGCTTTTCTTGACCAAATTCCAGTGTTAACATACTCAAAAGGTTTGTTATCTTTTTTTAGATTTAATGGTATCATATAAAATTGGGTTGAGGCCCCACCTTGCAACCATAAAATTTTATAATTATCAGGTATTTTCATAAGCTCTCTTACTAAATTTGAAGCATCTGAATGAACAGCAGCATATTCTTTTGATCTATGGGAAATTTCCATAAGGGACATACCAGTTCCCATGAAATTTAAAAGTTCTTTTTGTGCTTTTTCTAGTGCTTTATGTGGTAATGTTGCTGGTCCAGCATAAAAATTGTAAACACGTTTAGTAATAATAATCACCCCTTTTTGATAAAACCGTAAATAAACATAATGGATTTAAATAATTCGGAAAAACCTGTTTTTGATAACTATTGTCCCATAAACATTATATAAGTTGAAGAAAAATATTATTATTGCGAGGAATTTATAATGATGCATATATTAACCAAAGCTCTTAAAAATACGTTTAGAATGAAAAATGAGGATGCAGTATCACTTACTAAAATCGTTGAAAATATATTCAAAGGTAAAAAAGAAATTGAAGATATGACAATTGACAAATATGCTCGAGCTTTGCTTTATGAACTACAAAGAGAAAAAATATTAAGACTTAGAAGAGAAGAATATAGAGAGAAAGGAAAGATTATAAGGAAATTTTATTGGTCATTTGATCATAAAGCTATTGAAGAAGTAGCAAAATTAAAAAAGATAGATGAACCATACGATATTTACAAAAAAATTCCAAAAAATGCGTGGGCTATATCATCAAAATTTAATTAAATAAAACTTTCTTAATTATACATCCGGGAATCTGGTGGTTCAGATAACTTTTGAAACTTATAAAAATCATTAATATTTTCTTCTAAATTTTTTCTTTTATCCTTCTTAATAATCATACTAAAGATGATCTTATAAACAGATATCGAAGTTATAATTATACAAAACCATGAAAAAATAAAAAATAAAGCAGAAAAAGGATGACCAATATATACATCCTTAAATAAGATATAAATAAGTAGTAAACCAGATATAGATAGTATACTCAGTAAAATCCAAAATATAAATGAAATACCTCCCGCAATCTTTATCGTCATTATTATCTATATTTGGGTTGTTTTCTGAGTACTTAAATCTTTCCTTAGTTTTTCCTTAAGTTTATTCAGTTTGAGTGTTGACTTTTCAATAATATTATTTGAAATATCTGTCAATAGACTCAAATGCCCCTTTTCGCATAAAATAACTCCATCAACCCCTATTGGTGAATCCAAACGCTCAGTACTGCAAATTTCCACAATAATCTTCTTTCCAATAGATTTTATGCCTGAATTTTTAAATCCACAGGAAATAGCAGTTTTTAAGATTTTTTCAGCTGCAATATTTGTCTTTGCACCTATATGTATAATAGGAGATTGCGTTAAAATCCATAACTGACCTTTTTTTGCATTTTTTAAGGAGGAAATTAATTCATTTACTCTAATTTTTCTATGCCATTTTCCTAAAAATTTTGCTTCTTTTTTATTTCCAATTTCAGGTATTTCAAGTAATACAATTCTACCAAAACAGCTACTAGAGGTATAATAATTCTCAGAATTATTAATAATTTTTAGTATAGGACTAATTCCTCTATCAACCATCTTTTCATCAAGAGCTTTTTTAAACTTTTTTAATGCATTTGTTTTATTTTCAATAAAATCTTTTTCAGAGGTCATTTATTATCTTTTTTATTTTTATTTTTCTTATTTCAAGTTCTTTAAAAAATGAATCACATGGAACAATTTCTTCAGGACAAAATACACCATATCTGTTAATTATTTTTTTTTCTATCATAATTGCCATTATTGATGTTGGATAAGCAGTAGTTCTCATCATAGAAGTTATGTTATTTTTATTATCATATTTATCAATCATAAGATATTCTAATTTTTTATCTTTACCATTTATTGTTCCTTTAGAAAAAACTTTCAATAAAACAACATCTTTTTCATTTTTTAGTAGATTTTTTTCTAAAAAATTTACTAATTTTTCTTTTGGTTTTATATCCAATAGAGGTTTAAATTGTTCACAATGACCTTTATATCTAATTGTCTTATAATCTAAATATCCAATCTTATTGTTATATGTATATGGAAGTGTAGAACATCCACCAGAAGTTAAAAATGCTTCCATTGTACCAAAAGGTTTAGGGAAAGTGATTTCTTCAATCTCAGTCATCGAAGGTTTCTTAATAATATTTCCTTTGTTTAAAATTATTGAATCCTCAACATATTCATTTATAAGTCCATATGGTGAAAAAACAATTTGATAATTTAAAGGGGGTTTAGGGTTTATTGGAAGCCCTCCTACCCTTATTTTTACATATTCTAAATCATCCATTTGTCCAACAATATCACGAGTAATGACCGATGTTAAACCTGGAGCCAAACCACAATCTGGAATAATAGTAACTTTATTTTTCTTTGCCTTATCTGTTAAACTTCTTTCTTTTTTTACTATATCATTATTTCCTCCAAGATCAAGGAAATGAGTTTTTAATTCTATTGCAATTTTTGCAAGTTTATAATTATACAAATAGGGGACTGCAGAAATAGCTATATCATAATTTTTAAGGAAATCTGTTACATCTTCTGTATTTTCTACATCAATTGTTTGAAAATCAATCTCTTTTTTATTAAGAAAATTATTACTTAATTGGAGTATCTTTTTATCTTTATCAGCAATTGTAATACAATCAAATTTTGAAAAATTACATAGATCATATGCAATTGCCTGTCCCATCATTCCGGATCCCAAAACAACGATTTTCATACCAATATATCCCCAATTAATGGTTTTAGAATAATAGGTATCATTTAAAACCATTTCTCTATGATTACTAGTAATCATTATAATGGATTACTATATTCAGGCACACTATTATGGGAGGTCATTTATGAGTGAAAAATTGTGGGATAATAAAATTGAATCCATGCCCTTAAAGGAATTAAAAGAATTACAATTGAAAAGATTGAAAAAATTAATAGATTATATCTATAGAAATAATAGATTTTATCGTGATCGACTGAAAGAGGGAAAAATAGAATCTGATAAGATTAAATCTCTAAAGGATCTAGAAAAAATACCTTTTTTAACCAAACAGGACTTAAGGAAGTTCTATCCTTTTGGACTAGTATGTACTGATGTAGATGATATTGTAGAGGTCCATGCTTCATCTGGAACAACTGGTAAACCCGTTGTTGGTCCTTATACTAAAAATGATGTAGAGCTTTGGGGGGAGGTTATGGCTAGATCTCTATGGGCTAACGGATTAAGAAAAAATGATATTATGCAGAATGCCTATGGTTACGGACTCTTTACAGGTGCACATGGTTTTGAGAAAGGTGCACAAAAAATAGGAGCTATGGTTGTTACAATTTCATCTGGAAATACTAAAAGACAAATAACCATTATGAAAGATTTTAGTGTAACTGCTCTTGTTTGTACCCCTTCTTATTCATTATATATGGCAGAAACAGCAGAATTCATGGGTTTTGACCCTTTAAAGGATTTCAATTTGAGGTTAGGTTGTTTTGGTGCTGAGGCTTGGAGTGAGGAGATGAGAAAAAATGTTGAAAAACGATGGGGGATTGTCGCCCATGAACATTACGGATTAACAGAGATAATAGGACCAGGAGTTGTTTCCGAATGTAAACATAAGAAATTGCATATTAATGCTGATCATTTTCTTCCTGAAGTAATCAATCCTGATACAGGTGAAACCTTGCCACCCGGAGAAGAAGGTGAGTTGGTTTTTACCACTTTAACAAAAGAAGCCTTTCCTGTAGTAAGATTTAGAACAAGAGATTTAGCTGTAATTTATGAAGAGGAGTGTGAATGTGGAAGAACACTACCCATACAATCACGTATTAAAGGACGAAGTGATGATATGATGAAGGTTAAAGGTGTCATTGTTTTTCCTTCTCAGATTGAAGCAGCATTAATAAAAGTAAATGATATTAGTGATAATTACCAGATAATAAAAACAAAAAAGGGTGATATGACTACTCTTTCTATTGAAGCAGAGCCAACAGTAAAAAGATGGAAGGACGGAAATATTGAAGATCTAGAAAAAAATGCTGAGGAAGAAATCTTTAGTATTTTAAATTTAAAAGTTCCGGTAAAAATTGTTGAACCTAAATCAATACCAAGAAGTATTGGAAAAGCAGTAAGAATTGTTGAACGATAATTTTGGAGTAAACTCTAATGTTAGATATATTAAGAGATATATTAACATATATATCTGGTCTTTATACCCTTCCTTGGATACTTGTTGGTTTTATTGTTACAATTATTTTGGCAAAAATATCAGGTAGAGAAAAAATTGATAGAATAATGAAGAAGATTGGATTGATAATTCTTTATTTTTTTATTCCAGTTCTTGTATTTAGAATTTTTTTAAACACAGATTTTGGACAAAAACAAATTGAATTTGCAATAGTAGTCAGTATTATCGTCTTTTTTATGTATATTTTATCTTATGTTTTTGCCAGATATAAAGTTAAAATATGGAATTTAAAAGGTTCGAAAAGACGATTATTTATAAAAACTGTTTTAACCAATCAAGGACGTAGTTCTGCATTTATTGGTGGAGCATTATTAACATCACCATGGTTCATCGAAGCTGCAATATATATTGCTCTAGTTGGAGTTGCATTATTTGCAATAATTCCCTATATTCTATCTTACATGCATAAAAAAGAATCAAAAAATGTAGAAAAAGATAAACATATAAAGGCTTTACCATGGTTTTTAAAATTATATCCTTGGTATTTATTGGCTTTTGTTATTGCTGCAGTTGCTATTCATTCGATAACTGGTATAAAAACAAGTGATTTTGGTAAAGATTTAGAAACAATAATATTATTTTATTCTGCAATAACAATTCCAGCAGCCCTTTATTATGTTGGAGCTGGAATACATCCAAAGGATATAAAAAAATCTGAGTTGAAAAAATTATTTGGCCTAAAAAAGAATAATGATTCTGGAGATCATTGGGATTGGGTAAGAAGTATTTTTATTTTAATTGTAATTATAACTCCAGTTCTAACAACACTTATATTTTTTCCATTATTTATGTTCGGATTTATTTCCAGTGCGTGGTTTGCTGTAATAATAATTAATTCAGTCCTACCAGTAACTAGTACAAATATGTTTTTACTTCCTTATGGAATTGATAAAAAATCCACTGCCCATTCAATAACTTGGACAACAATAGTTTGTGTTCCCCTTGTTGTCATATTAATTACAATTTTTGGATTATATTTATAAATTTTACTTATAATGTTATCTTTTGGCAATATATGTTTAACCGAAATATTTTAATAGTTCACGATTGTTAACATTAAACAGTAGGTGGAGGTGTAAAATGAAAAAGATTTTGCCCTTAATAGTAATAGGAATGTTTGTAATTAGTGGAATTGGAGCAGTTGCAATCGAAAGTACCATTGAAAAAAATGATTTAAAAACTTATGAAACCGAAAATATAAAAAGTAATAATTCTCCAAAGGATTATACACATACAGTTTTAGTAGAAGTTGGTACCGCTACATGGTGTCCATCTTGTCCAGCATCAAATTCTGCTTGGCATTCGATATATGCAAGTGGTGATTATGATTTTGAATATACAGAGTTAGTTTATGATAAGAACTCAAAAGCCTCTTCAAGATTCAACCAGTTCAATCCTGCATTCGTACCCACATCATATTGGGATGGTGGAGAATTTGTTTGTCCTGGAACAAATGTTGGAACATTTAAAAATTATTTAGATGCATCTGGATCAAGAAATGTTCCGGACTTAGTTGCATATTTAGATGTAACTTGGAAAAGTGGTGCTAAATTAGAAATTGATTACAGTGTGGATAATAATGAAGGTTCAAGTTATCCAGGTCGTTTAAGAATATATGTTCTTGAACTTGAATCAACTTATTATAATGATTATAGTGGAAATCCATATTATCATGGATTTTTGGACTTTGCAGTAGATAAAAATATTAATATTCCTGCATCTGGATCTATATCTGATACAATAACATGGGATGCAAGTGCAGCAGGATTTCCAGGAGTATCTGAGGATAATCTTCAGGTAATTCTTGCAGTTTTTGATGATGATGGTCATCAATCTTATTCTGATCCACCAAGTGGAAATCCATTTACAGCATATTACTCAGATGAATGTATTGCTGCAGTTCCAGGGGGAGGAAGTACAAATAAACCACCAGAGAGACCAGAGATTGGTGGTCCCAAAACTGGAGTGCTAGATACATCATATGATTTCACATTTACATCAACAGATCCTGATGGAGATGATATTAGATTTTATATTATGTGGGATGATGGAAAAAATGAATGGACAGATTACATTGCATCTGGAGATACAGTAACTGTAAGTCATAACTGGAAAAAAACAGGTACATATCAGATAAACGCAAAAACTGAAGATACACAAGGTGCTTCAAGTAGTTTTTCATCACATGATGTGATAATACCAAAAAGCAAACAGGCAAACTACTTCTTACAATTACTATTACAGAGGTTTTTAAACTCATTTCCGATATTTAGACAAATATTACAATCTCTATAAAAACAATCTTTTCTTTTTTTATTTTATTAAAAATCTGCTTAATTTAAATTTTAAAATGATCATATCCCGCATTAATTAATTTCTTCTTTTTTCCTTTATAGGATAATAAGATATTCTTATCTTTTGTTATTTCTCCAATTAAAAATCCATTGGTTTTATTAATATTTTCTTTTGAAACACTATAAACAAGTTGAAAATCTTCCCCGCCATAAAGTGCATATTCATATTCATCCTCATTTAATTTCTTTGCTAAAAGTCTTACATCTTCATTTATTGGGATCTTATCTTTATAAATTATTGCCCCACATTTACTTTCCTTACAAATATGATTTATTTCAGATGCAAGACCATCAGATATATCAATTAGTGAATTTACATATGGTGATATCTTTATTGAAAAATCAAGTTGTGCTTTTGGTTCAAGATAATTTTTCCTTATTTTATTAAATCCATCAACATTTTCTTCAAAAAGCCTCAATCCTGCTCTTCCATTACCTAAATGTCCAGATACAAATATTAAATCACCTGGCTTTGCACCACTTCTTAAACATAAATTTTTTTTATCAACTTCACCAGTTAATGTTATTGAAATAACAATTATGTCGGAATGTGTCATATTCCCACCAATTATTTCAATACCATATTTTTTACAGACACTCCACATCCCTTTATAGATTCCCTCAACAAAATTTTCATCAAGATCTTTTGGGATTGCTAAAGAAACTAAAGCGTATTTAGGAATTCCTCCCATTGCTGCAATATCAGAAACATTGATTTCTATTGCCTTTTTTCCAATTTGTATTGGTGTAAACCATTCCTTTCTAAAATGATCGCCCTTAACCAAAGTATCAGTGGTAATCACCTGCAATCCCTTTTCAGTTTTAAAAACTGCTGCATCATCACCAATATCAACAACAACATTTTTATCCTTAGATTTTTTTGAAATTTTCTCTATAAGACCAAATTCACCGATTTCTTTAATTTTCATCTAAAACACTCTTAGAAGTTTTTACAGAACAAAACTTACCACACATAGAACATACATCTTCATCTGCATCAGTACACCTTTGCCTAATTTTTTCTGCAAGTTGTGGATTGATTGAAAGCTCTATCATTTTTTTCCAATCAAGTTCTGAACGAGCTCTGCTCATGCTATTATCCCAGTCCATTGCTCCTTCTATACCTCTTGCAATATCTGCAGCATGTGCAGCAATTCTTGAAGAAATAACTCCTTCACGAACGTCTTCAATGTCAGGAAGTCCTAAATGCTCAGCAGGAGTTACATAACATAAGAAATCTGCACCATAAAAACCTGCTACACAACCACCAATTGCACTTGTAATGTGATCATAACCTGGTGCAACATCTGTTACTAGTGGACCTAGGACATAAAAAGGTGCACCATTACATATCTTTTTTTCTAAATCTACATTCTTTTTAATCTCATGTAAAGGAATATGACCAGGACCTTCAATCATTACTTGAACGTTTTTTTCCCAAGCCCTCTTGGTTAATTCACCTAAAACTTCAAGCTCAGATATTTGAGCTTTATCTGTTGCATCTTTAAGACAACCTGGGCGTAGACCATCGCCCAAACTCAAAGTTACATCATACTTTTTTGCCATATCAAGAATTATATCAAAATTTTCATAAAGTGGATTTTCTTGATTATTATGAATCATCCATTTTAGAGTTAATGCACCACCCCTACTTACAGATCCCATCAGTCTTTTTTTAATAAATGGAAGAGAACTTCTTGTAAGACCTGCATGAATTGTTATAAAATCAACCCCGTCTTTTATATGTCGATTAATACCTTCGATAAAATCGTTCTCATTTAATTCTGTCACATTATCCACTTTACATGCTGCTTGATATACTGGAACTGTCCCAACAGGGATATTGCTATTTTTTATTATTGCCTGTCTTATTTTATCGATATCTCCACCTGTGCTTAAATCCATAACAGTATCTGCTTTTGCATCAATACAAACATATAACTTTTGAAGCTCAAAATCAATATCGGCTTTATCCGGAGATGAACCTATATTTGCATTAACCTTTATTTTCAGATCTTTTCCAATTCCAATTGGACTAATATTTTTATGTAATTTTGATGCAGGAATTACTATCTTTCCATTTGCAATATGATGAATTAATCTATTAATGTCAATTTTTTCTTTTTCAGCTACAATTTCCATTTCTTTTGTCACAGAATTTTTTCTAGCCATTTCTAATTGAGTCATATTTTTTACACTCCCTAATTATTTTACAAAATTCCTTAGTTTCTTTAAAAATATCATCTGAACATAAAATAGCAGAAATCGAGACAATAGAATCTGCTCCTGAATTTATGACATCCCTAATATTTTCTTTATTTATGCCACCTACTGCTACGATAGGAAGGCTTACATTCTTTCTTACTAATTTTATTTCTGTAATACCAATTGGATTATGAGTATCTGGTTTTGTCTCAGTTTTAAATATTGGTGCGAGACCAATATAATCAACTCCTAGTTTTTCTGCTTGAATTGCTTCTTTTACATTATGTACTGTAAGTCCAATAATTTTGTTTTTACCAAATAATTTTCTTGAATTTTCAAATGAAATATCATCTTGACCAATATGTAATCCATCAGCATCAATTGCTAAAGCAACTTCAATTTGATCATTTACAATAAATAATGCTTTACCTTTGCAGATGTTTTTTATTTTCTTGGCTTCCTCAATCATTAGTTCTAAATCCTTTTTCTTTTCTCTATATTGAATAATTTTACATCCTGCATTTATTACATTTTGAACATCTGCAAAAATTGATTCTTTACTCAGTTCAGAGTCTGTTATAAAATAATAATCTATATCAGATAATTTAATCAATTGTTGCCAATCCTCCAATCTTTTTTTCTTTTTCAAGTTTATTTGATAAAATTTTTGCACATTTTTTACCAGATAGCAGCATTCCTCCAAAAATCGGACCCATACGATTTGTTCCAAATGCAGCATTTGCTGCCATTCCAACTACAAAAACATTTTTGAAAATTTCTTTTGTATTTTCAACTACTGTTCTTTCACCAATTTCTGCATTCATTGATCTTTCACCGAGAATTTTTCCTGTTTTTGTAAAAAGTTTTCCATCAACCTTTTTTTCTAAAATATTTAATAATTCTAATGGATGACCAGTAGCCTCGACAACATATTTTGATCTTACAGATAAAGGATCGACATGTAAACCAGCTATTTCAGTGGAACTCCAATTAATTACTACACCACAAATACCCGTACTATCAATCATAACATCTTCCACAGAGATGCAGTTAAAGATTTTTGCACCAGCTTTTACAGTTTTAGAACAAATTGTTGAAATTGCTTCAATAGAATCTGCTGTATAATAATCTTCATCGTATCTTTCTGAATTAATATCAAATTCTTCTAATATTTGTTTCCCTTCTCCGCTGACAACAATTTCATTAAACATCATTCCACCACCCCACATACCACCACCAACAGAGAGTTTTCTTTCAAAAACTGAAACTTTATATCCTTTCTTTGCAAGATAATATGCAGTTGTGAGACCTGCAGGTCCTGCACCAGCAATTACTACATCTTGATTTAAATTATCAATAAATTTATCCATGTATCTTTCGACAATTACTTTTGTTATTTTTTCATCTTTTAAAATCATTTTAATTTCTCCTTTATATTTATCATTTTATTAACTACATCAACTGCATTTTTTCCAATTATATATGCACATGGTTCTAATCCAAAATCTCCTTTATGAAGTAAAATATCAACATTTTTCTTGTCATTTAATTTAAAATCTTTTGTCAAATAACTATAATGAAAACCTGTTTTCAAAATATCATTAATAAAAGCAATATTCATTATTGCATTTACATCAAAAAATTTTTTTAAATATAAAAGTAATGAAGATAGATGTTTACTTTTACCAAAATGAATTCCATTATAACTTATTACAATATCATCAGCAATAATCAAACCATTTAAATATGAAGCAACATCATCTGGACTATTTGCATTATTTTTTGACATTGCAATATTCATTTTTACTTCAGGAATAAGTCCTTTAATGTTTTTTCCTTTAAGTAATAAAAAAGCTTCTGTTAGATTATTAATAATATCATTATTTTCTGTATTAATTATTTCGTTTTGACATGCAATATAATATTTACCTTCGAATAAATTATCTGAAAAAATAATACAGTTATGAAATTTCACTTGTTGTTTATTTTTAATTTTTTCTAATATTTTTTCTGATAATAAATCAATATTTTTAGGAATTTTTTCTTTTGAATTTAAATAATTACTTACTCTTGGTTGGGAAATGTTTAGAATAGTTGATATTTTTGATTGCCCAAAGTTTTCCTTATAAAGATTTTTTGCTATAGCAATTTTTAATAGTATTGAATTATCATCTTTTATTAAAATTGCCTCCTCCGTCATATTAACTATTAATAGAAATTTATTAATCGTTTATAAATCTTTCTAAATATCAGTTAAATAGGAATAGTAATTTAAACAAACTAAATATAATAAAATATCGTGTTAGAAATAAGATCTTTCAAACCAGCAGATATGTTTTCAGTGATAAAACTGGCTTCTTTAGCTCTTCCAGAAAGATATAATCCAAGTATTTTTAATTATTTTTATGAAACTTTTTCAAAAGGTTTTATTGTTGCTGAAAAAGATCATAAAATAATAGGATTTATTGTTGGTGTAAAAATTAATCAAGATATAGCCAAGATACTTATGTTATCTGTATCAGAATTATTTAGAAATCAAAATATTGGTTCTTCTCTTTTTAAAAAATTTTTAGAGGAAGTTTCATATGATAATATTAAAAATATTCAGTTAGAAGTAAGATCTGATAATAAAAAAGCAATTAAATTTTATGAAAAAAATGGATTTAAAATTATTAAAAAAATTCCGAAATTTTATCAAAATGGAAAAGATGCTTTTACAATGGAAAAAGAAATTTAGTCTCTAAGAATTTGTTTTTCTTTATCAGTCATAAATCGCTCTGCCATTTGATCAAGTCTGTGGGAAATTTTTTCTAAACCTGGACAATTATTACAGGATAAGAGTGATGCAATACCTTGACTTAATGTAAAGACAGCTAGTTTATGCTCCCTTTTTGATTTATAGACTTGAAATGGTGTTACATTTAATTTTGTATAAGATTGAAAAGCTGCACCACCATTATTTTCAACCATTTCATCTAAATGTGTTTTTAATTGTAATAAAAACGTATGAAGTTGAATGAGCTCATCTTTTTGCATATTCCTTCCCTCAGTAAAAATAATTACTGGACTATAATTGGTTTGCCTTTTTATGATTTTCTGTTCAACATTTATATATAATAAACGTATACGGGTTTGAAAAAATAAAAATAAAAGAGAAAAAATAAAAATTATTCGAGATCTTTTTTTGTTAAGACTTTAACTGTTGATGGCAGTTTAACAACATTTCCAAGTTTAATACCAATTATTTCTTCAACATTTTTACTATTTGCAATATCTAATAATCGCTGAGTAATTATTCCATCAAACACAACTGTTGAAATATTATTGCTTTTTTTAAGAGAATCAGTTAATTGTCTTACCGGAATTTTATTTAGTTTTTTACCACTTTTATCAAAAAGAACTGCCCTTAAAGATCCGGAAATTTCGTTAAGTGTTTTTTTATAACTTTTTTGTTTTTCTGAAATTATTTTTTCTTGTTTTACTTCCTCCCCTTTTGATTTTTCTTCAATTTTTTCCTCTATTATTTCTTCAATTTTCTCATCAATTTTTTCTTCTGTTTTTTCTTCTGTTTTTCTTTTTTTGGATGATTTTTGAGATTTTTTAGGTAATTCTTGGGCTTCTTTCTTTTCAATTTTTATGTCATACATCTCAGCATACTGCTCTGCAGGGATTTTATTTTTTAAGGCCTTCATAATGAGTTTTTGGGGTATTTCTTCGACTTCACGTGTCTGAGGAGCACGAGCTACAAAATCAACTTCAGCGGTTTGTAAAAGTTCTTTTAAAATCAACTCTCCACCTCTGTCACCATCAACAAAAGCAGTCGTGATTCTTTCTTTTGTTAGATTAATAACAGATTTGGGAATATTTGTTCCACCGACTCCTATTACGTTTTTAATTCCATATCTTAGTAAGTTTAATACATCCCTTCTGCCTTCAACAATTATTATTGCATCGCTTTTTTCAATATTTGGTCCTGCTGGACAATGATCAGGTCCATAATTAATAATTTCTTCAACCTGAACAGCTTGTCTTACATTATCTGCAATACTTGCTCCTTCTGTTTTACCTTCTTCCATAACTTTATTTAATAATTCTTTTGCTCTTTCTATAACTCTTTTTCTTCTAACCACTCTCACATCTTCAACTTGATCTGCTTTAATACTTGCTTTACAAGGTCCAACTCTATCAATACTTTCAAAAGCTGCAGCAAGAATTACAGTCTCAACCTTATCAAGAGATGTTGGTAAAGTTATATATCCTTCACTTTTACCATTCTTTGATTCAAGTTCAACTTCTATTCTTCCAACCCTTGCTGATCTTTGTAACTCTCTAAGGTCTAATTCATCACCGAGAAGACCCTCAGTTTGTCCGAAAATGGCACCTACAACATCTGATTTTTCAATTATGCCATCTGCTTTAATGTAAGCCCTAATCAAATATTTAGTGGTTGCTGGATCAATTACCATTAATTATCACCTCACTGATTTTTTGAAAAATAGCACCTTTATCCGCTCAGTAGCAAATTAAGGTGGTTATTCCACTCAATTACTAATGCATATGATATTTGTATATGAGTTAAGCGGTTAAATATGAATTAATTTTAATAGATTATTGCACCATCTTGGTGCTATTTTTCATTTTTATTTTTCTTATTATCAACTTATATATTAGTCTTGCGCCATATTTAAATGTTGTGCCATTATTCAGCTAAGAGAGTTCAATATGAAAGAAAAAATATATATTGGTGTTGCTTGGCCTTATGCAAATGGATCACTACATCTTGGACACATAGCTGGATGTTACCTACCTGCAGATATTTTTGCTAGATATTGTAGAATGAAAGGAAAAGATGTTTTAATGGTTTCTGGAAGTGATGAACATGGAACCCCAATTACCCTTAGATATAATAAAGAGCATACAAACAATATGAAACAAATGGGAATATCATTTGATCTTTTTACACGAACTACAACTGAAAATCATAATAATGTAGTTCAAGATATTTTTTTAACATTATACAAAAAAAATTACATTTATAAAAAAAGTGTTGAATCATTCTATTGTAACGATTGCAAAAGATACTTACCAGATAGATATATAGAAGGAACTTGTCCTCATTGTAAAAATGAAAATGCAAGAGGTGATCAATGTGATGAATGCGGAAAGTTACTTGATCCAGAGGAGCTTAACCTAGTAAGATGTAAAATTTGTGGTAGTACACCAGAAATTAAAGAAAGTAATCATCTTTTTTTTGCTCTAAGTAAATTTGAACCAAAATTGATAAATTGGATTAAAGATAAAAAACATTGGAGACCAAGTGTATTAAAATTTACTGAAAATTGGCTTAAGGATGGAATGAAAGATAGAGCAATAACAAGAGATATTAGTTGGGGTGTAAAAGTTCCTATTGAAGGTTTTGATGACAAAAGAATCTATGTTTGGTTTGATGCAGTTATTGGTTATTTTTCAGCAAGCAAGGAATGGTCACAAAATATTGGAGAGCCAAATAAGTGGGAGGAATGGTGGAAAAATAAGGAATCAAAACATTACTATTTTCTAGCAAAAGACAATATACCCTTTCATAGTTTAATTTGGCCATCAATATTAATGGGCTATAATGAGAATTTTGAGCTTCCATATGATATTCCAGCAAATGAATATCTTAGATTGAAAGGTGAACAATTTTCCAAAAGTAGGCAAACAGCTGTATGGGTTCCTGATATCTTGCAAAAGTTTGATGTGGATCCTGTAAGATATTATATTTCAATTAACATGCCTGAAAATAAGGATACAAATTGGATGTGGGATGACTTTGTTTCAAAAAATAATGATGAATTAGTTGGTGCTTATGGTAATTTTATCCATAGGGTAATAACATTTACCCATAAAAATTTTGGAAAAATACCAAATCAAGGGAAACTTGATGATTTAGATAAAAAAGCCCTCAAAAAAATTGAAGAAACATTAAACGAAGTTGACAAATCACTTGAAAATTGTAATTTTAAAAAAGGATTAAGAGCTGCAATGAATTTAGCAAAATATGGTAATTTTTATTTTGATCAAAAGCAACCTTGGACTCTTGTAAAAAATGATAAAGAATATTGTGGCACTGTTCTTCATATATGTCTTAAAATAGTGAATGCTTTAGCAGTGATGATGGCTCCTTATTTACCTTTTTCTTCAGAAAAAATCTGGAATATTCTTGGACATGATGGTTCTATACATAAAGCTAAATGGAACCAAGCTATCGAGGAATTAAAAGTTGAGACTTCTCTTGAAAAACCCCAACCTTTGTTTAAAAAATTAGATATAAATGAATTTATTGAAGAAGAGGATCCATTTTCAAAGCTTGATTTACGTGTAGCAAAGGTAATTGGTGTAAAGGATCATCCAAATGCAGATACTTTATATATGCTTCATTTGGATTTAGGAACACTTGGTAAAAGAGTAATTATTGCTGGAATGAAACCGCATTATTCTAAAGAGGAAATAACAGGTAAAAAAATTATAATTGTTTCTAATCTTAAACCTGCAAATATAAGAGGATTAAAATCAAATGGAATGCTACTTGCTGCAGAGGATAATAAAGGGACTTGTTCTCTTCTTGATCCTGGAGAGGCAAATCCAGGTTCGGAAGTAAAAATTGAAGGTGTTTTAAAGAAACCTGAAAATATATTAGAATTTGAAGATTTCAAAAAAGTAAATATGAAAATTGGAGAAGAACAAAAAGCTGTATACAATGGAAAAATATTGAAAGTTGATAAATGGGAAGTAAAATCTGATAAAATTGTAGAAAAAGGAGCAAAAATATTATAAAAAAGGATGCGGAAATAATGAGCATTGTAACCGAAACAAATATACCATTAAAGGTTTTTAAAAAAGGAAAAGTAAGAGATGTATATGAAACAAATGATAACCTAGTACTTATTGTAACAGATAGGATATCTGCATTTGATTATATACTTCATGAACCAATCCCTAAAAAAGGGATCTTTTTAACTCAAATCTCAAAATTTTGGTTTGATTATTTCCAAAATTTAATCCCAAATCATTTAATTTCTACCAATATTGCAGATTTTCCAGAAGAAATACACATGTTTTCAGATATTTTAAAAGGTAGAACAATGCTTGTAAAGAAGGCTAAACCATTTCCTATAGAATGTATTGTTCGTGGTTATATATCTGGATCTGCCTGGAAATCATATAAAAAAGATGGCACTGTTTGTGGTATTTCTCTTTCAAAAGGCTTAAAAGAATCAGATAAATTCGAAGAACCTCTTTTTACTCCATCAACAAAAGCTGAAACTGGACATGATATAAATATTTCTTTTAACGAAATGAAGAAAATAATTGGAGATGAAAAAGCAGAAAAAATTAAAGACGTATCCTTAAAAATATATAAAAAAGGTGCAGATTATGCATTAAAAAAAGGAATTATTATTGCAGATACTAAATTTGAAT
>SMTZ1_10002884_pt1 | contig 17278 bp, 14 predicted proteins | sample DeeMarSWOR136_30_FD_25667 | JGI IMG/M metagenome (IMG submission 25667)
GCCTGAACCTCTTCTCTCGTGCATGCATCGATATAGTTAATCCCCGATTCGATACATCGCGTGACAACATCACGTCTGTTCTTCTTGAAGCCATCACTATTCAGGTCCGCGCTCAGCCAGCCCCTTCCTTTGAACACGCCGGGTACCATCTTGTCAATGCGCTTCCAGTGTCCTCCCAGACACACAGCCGAAACCCAGAGCCCGGTTTTGCCCAGACGGCGATACTCCATCTCAGGATTGTAGCTGCGAGTCCTCCTGACTACTGCATCAGCCTCACCGGCACGTGCAATTTGGCTTCCGGAGGCACCTACAGCCAGACCTGCGGCGGCAATCGCGCCGTCGCGCATAAAATCCCGCCGAGTCAGATTGTTTGGCTTATCTTGTTGTTTTTTTTGTTCCATACCGTACCCCTTAAAATTATTGCTTGATTGTAGTTTGTATTACATGATTATTCCTGATGTTACTTCATTACCTTCTCATAGCACGCCTTGAGATAATCACGTGATTTGACAAGGTTCGCAGCCATTACTTCCACTTCAGGATGCCCGTGCATAAATGGATTGACATATCCACGATATCGAATATCCGCCAAAGCCTCGATCCAGGGCGTCATATTCGTCGGACCGATACCCGGAAGTTGCTTTGAATCACCATAGTGCTGCCATGCATAAAAGAATAAGAGTTGCTTGCCGCAGATACGAATCGCTTCCGGAACAGAAGCCTTGAGTGTCTGAATATGGTACGGAGCCAGCGCGATACCTAACCTCTTTGAAGTGTTGATATCGACGAACGCCTTGAGTGAATCGAGTGAGTTAAGCAGCGCATTACCGTGGTTCTCAATAGCCAGATACGAGTTATGTTTCTCTGCCAGTTCGACAAGTGGCTTGAGGCTTTCGATAAACTGCCTCATTCGCCCGGTCAGTTCCTCCGGTTTGCAGGGTTCCGCACTGCCCTGAATGGCCACACCACCGCCGGCATTGCCCAATAACGTCGCGTAACGCTTGTATCCCCCCCGGTAGACTGAAAACGCAAATAGTTTCAGTTTGTTCTTCGCCAGCAGTTTTTTCAGGCCCTCTGCTCCCAGCCTTTCGGCTACGTCATCGAGATGTGGACATCCCTCATGCGCCGACCAGATGTCAATTGCCTCAAACCCCAACTTTGCGATCTGTTCACACGCCTGCTCGGTGGGTAGTTGCATAAAATGGATCGATGATGTTGACAGCTTCATCCGCCATTTTTTCTTAGTGGTTTTCCGTGCCCACGCTGGCAGAACTGGGGCCGTAATTTCGGCTGCAACACCCGCACTCACAACTCTCAGAAAATTACGACGATTTAAACGGATATCTGTTTTCCCGTTAACACCGGACATATTAGCTTTTATTTACCCTTTAGCCCTTCCTTAATCAAGGATTCTAAACGAGTTATTATGCTTATTTCTCTTATCTTGTCAAGCAGTTTTTGTAGGACATTTCACCAAACTCGGTAAACAAGGCTGAAAAAAATAATACAATCTCGCTTGTTCTGCAGTTTAAGGTGTAATAAAGGTGTCAAATATCTGACGAGAACTATAAAAATCATTTCAAATTGCGACACTAACGTCTAAAGTATGCCACAAGACCAGGGGAGTATTCTTTTCGCTCCCAGACACTCTCGTCGTATTCTTGCTCGGGCCACTTTGTTTTGGCGATACGAAGTAGAACTAATCCGACTCTCGATACATCCTCAAATCTCGGATCTATGTCAATTACTATTCCTGAGGGTGGCCTCTCTACTATCATCTCCTTGAATGTTTCGGCATCTAATGTATTTGTAATCTTACGCTTCGATGCGGAGATCATACTGGCAATTTTGCATCCATCCCAGCCGGACGAAAGTTCAGGATAAATCTCACATCCACTTTCAAGGGCATAAAGGGGGGCAAGTGTTACTATTAACTTTGGTTCCTTCGTTTTTTGTGCGACCTCTTCGGCTATCTTATGAACTTTCATAGGAACCCAGTTTCGGGGCCTGAATATTAGAGACGTCCGAAGAAGCAGTAAAGGTTGAGAAACAACCTGTGAAAAGGCGCAGGCAATGACTATTATCGAGGCTATATTAAAAAGCCTCGGTGGACCATTCGTCTGAAGCATTCTTAAATATAACAGGGGATAGGCGAAGCTGATTATTACGAAGGGAATCAATATGGCGAAATTCTCGTACATCAATTGTGGAGAGCACAGAGCTATTATCAACAATATGACCGGCACCAGAATGGCAAGTACCGCATTTTTCAGATTCCACAGCTCTAACTTGTGCCTGCCTAATACAATCAGGACAGTGAGGCATACAACAATCAGAAAAGGATAAACACCGGCAGGATCTGTGAGGTAGGAAAGTGTTTGCGCTAATTTGTCGTCTAACGTCATCCCCATCATCAGTTGTGTTTTGTGTATAAATTGTATCTTTAGAATAGGCATCTCAAAAACATTTATGAAAAAAGCACGTGGCGCTTGGAGCATTGTCCATGCAGGCAGAATTAAAATTATGAATGGGGCAATTAAAAACGAAAGCACGGTCTTGAGCCTTTGTTCACCGGACTCACCTCGTTGGATTAGAAGTATTATTAAAAACAACAATGGAACGAACACCACTATGAAGTGCAGGCAGGTTGCTAATGTAAGCAGGGCACTCATGGCACCTATTCGCAAATATCGCGGCCTTTGTTGAAAATCGGTAGATACAAGCAACCAGAACGAAACTAATATGCATAATATCGCAAAATCATGATCTAAGGCAAATCCATTGGTATCATCGAAGTGGCAGTTGAACACACACACAAAGGCCATAGCTATCCCCAGTAGCCGGCCTGTGATAGGAAAGGAGGCGAAAACACGTCGGAATATGCCGATGATAGATATGACCACAAGTATGTCACATACTACGGTAAGTATCCTTCCGACGAGCAGATAATAAGATGTGTTCAGGACCTTAAATACTGCCGCATAAAGGAATGGATGATATGGCATTTGAGATACGCAGGCAAAATCTCTGTAAATCATTTTGCCCTTTGTCAGCAGAACACCGGCGGCACAGGTAACATGTTCAGTATCCACATAGGACTTGGCCATACTGCTTGCGAAGATAACAAGCAAAAGGATAATTAATACCAGGAAGGTTAAAGCCTTTACTATTCTTAATAAAGTCCGATTGTCCAATTTATACCTGTACTCCGCTATTATTCCGTCATCACCATACCCCAATCAAAAATCGCACCATTATAAATACCCAATGACACCAATTCAATATAATTAAAATAATATATATGAGCGTAAAAGCAACTTATAGAGGACTAAAAAGTCAATAATAATCTAATATATTTTCCGACTTTTCAGAAAAACTTGTTGATAAATCATTTTTGTTTTGAAATAATAATTCGCCAGATGAAAGCTCATGTGAAAAAATTATTGATAGCGTTTGTACTTGGCATCTGCCTGGTTTCTTTCGCAAAAGCCGACCTGAAAAAACGCGTTAACGTTATTATCACCCAGCCATCTCTACAAAAAGTCCGGTTTTCCATTCACATTATTAAAGCTAGTTCCCGAAAGACCGTCTACAGCCATAATGCAAGAGAGCCGCTTGTGCCGGCTTCAAATATGAAAATTATAACCTCTGCTGTTGCTCTTAAATTACTGGGCGCAGATTATGAATATAAAACAAAAGTTGGATTTTGTGACGATACCCTCGTTGTAATTGGAAGTGGTGACCCGCTGTTGGGCGACATGGATATAGATGCTAAATATAACCGAAAGGATGGATGGATATTTGAAGATATAATAGCTTCGTTAAAACAAAAAGGCGTCAAAACCATAAAAGATATTGTTGTTGACAGCGGCATATTCGATGACCAGCGGGTCCATCCAAATTGGCTGAAGAAAGACTTGAACAAACCATTTGCCTGTGAAGTGAGCGGCCTAAACTACCGGGGCAATTGCATAGACATCTCCGCCAAAAAAATCGGCGGCAGGGTGTCCGTCTACATCGAGCCGAAAACGGCCTTCATAAAGTTCACCAATAAGGTCATACCGATATCCAAGGGAACAAACACTATTGGCTCTTTCCGAAATAGCCGTCCTAATGAAATTGTCATTCACGGCAAATGTAAGAGCGAGGTCGGCCCGTATGCTGTTGCAATCGAAAGGCCCGCCGCGTTTTTCGGATTTTTATTGGCGGAACATTTAGCTGATGTCGGCATAAAAACAAACGGCCGGCTCATAGAAAAGGCGGTTGCTGACGACTGCAATGTCACCGTCATTGCCGAGTTCAGTACTCCGATTGCTGATTGCCTCGCCCGTTGTAATAAGGACAGCTTCGGATTGGCGGCAGAAGCGCTTCTCAAAACAATCGCTGCAAATAGTAGCCTGACAAATAAGAACGGCAGTTGGGCGGCGGGCAGGCGGATTATCTCGCGATACCTGTCAGACCTTGGAATTGATAGAAGTCAATTTTATATCGCCGACGGAAGCGGCTTAAGCAGACAGAATGAATTGAGTGCTTATACAGTAACCAAAGTCTTATCGGACGTTTACAAGAGCAGGGATTGGCCGTTCTATAAGGCATCGCTCGCGGTATGGGGGATTGATGGCACAGTTAGCAAATATTTTAAAGAGGAGAAATATATAGGCAAAATCTGTGGCAAGACAGGATACATGACAGGCGTCAAATCATTTTCGGGAGTTTGCAGCACTGCCGATGGTGATTATATCTTTTCCATCCTCACCAACAACGCCAACGGCAGAACCCGCACAGCAATTAACAACATCGCAAAAGCAATCATCGATGATGTATCTGAGTAACAGTATACGTTCATCGATTTCCATCTGGCTCGTGACGAACAGCCAGAATTTTGGTAGTATGGAGCATGCAGTAGTGATTAATTGGAATTGAAATAAGATATCTTGGCTTAAATACTCGGAGGGCATACAAAATGGCCAAATTCGAATTGGGACACCAGCAGGTAAACGGTTCCACACGCAGGCAATTTATAAGACAATTAGGTCTTGGTATGGTGGCCGCAGGTGCGGCACCGCAGCTCTTGGGTAATGCTTGCGGAACGAGCGAGACAAAGAAGAAAAGTCCTAAGGTGAAATATCGCATTTTGGGCAAGACCGGCCTGAAAATTTCCGAAATCGGATTTGGCGGCCATAGCTGGTCGTATAAGAGAGTGCCCGACGGCAGGGGGGGATATCGAAAGCCTGCAATCGATGAGGCAGTTCGGATGATCGCCGCCGGCCTGGATATGGGAGTAAATTTCTTCGACTCTTGCACACCCCTGGATGAATCTACCATCCCGGGGGAAGCGCTTAAAAGGCTTGGCAAGCGAAATAAGGTTCTTGTTTCGATTCGCGTTTCTCACAAGATGAAGGGACGCGAAGCCGACAGGAAGGAGATTTACAAGTGGACTGAAGAGCGTATGAAACTCTGGCAGACGGACTACGTTGATATGTGTCTTCTGTGTAATACCGCCAATGACACACCACAGTCAGGTTACTGGGATATGTCCTACTCAATCGAAGCCCTCGAAAAACTAAAGCAGCAGGGAAAGATTCGCTTCACGGGATTCGGCTGCCACTTCACACCTGAGCTGTTCCTTGAGGCTTTTGATAAGTTTGGCGATTACTTCGATATCGTTTCGCTGCCGTATAACGTAAGGCATCGCGCGGCGGAAAAGTTGTTGCCTGAAGCTAAGAAAAAGGGACTTGGGGTAATCACCATCAAGCCCTTCGCAAGGGGCGAGCTCTTAAAGAACCGCGATCTTAAAGGCTCCGATGCCGGTTTGCCGCGCGACATGATATCATTCATACTGGAAAACAAGCTGGTCGACATTTGTACGTGTGGCGTACACACGATAGAGCAGGTCCGTGAGAATTTCAGCGCTTCCTGGACGAAGCTCTCACCAGGCGGGAGGAAACGCCTTGATAAAGTCGCGGCCACCACAATCACCCATCCCGGGTACGCCTGGCTTGAAAATGGCTGGCGCTATGCTTAATGCTGCGTAGCCCTTGCATAAGTCAGTGAAGAAACTTAACGTCTGAAGTACACAACAGGGCCGTATTCATAGTCTTTCCTCTCCCAATCAGGTTTGACTGCTGTCTTAATCAGGTCCTCCTCGAGGAATCTCATCATTTCTACATTAACTATCACCGCTGAAGGTGGTTCTTTTTCCACCATTTCCGCGAGGTCACTCGGTCCTGCTGTATGCGTAATGTCGCCGTTCCAGGCAGACAGCCGGTCCCCAATCCGGTACACAATCGAGCCGCACGAAAGCTCGGTATAAATATCACAGCCGCCTTCAAGAGCGAATAGGGGGGCTAAGGTAAGTATTTTTTTGGATTCTTTGGTTTTCTCTGCGATGTCCTGCGATATTTTATGCACTCGTATCGGCACCCAGCCCTCAGGATATAACAGCACAACAGTTCTGCTCAGCACGACAGAATATGAGAAAACCGCCAAAACCACGCAGACAGCGACGACACCACAGGCTATCTTGAATTGCTTGTTATTCTTTGCCTTATCGGCAAGTTGTCTTAGGTAAAAAAGTGGATAGGCGAAACTGATTACCATGAAGGGTACCGGCATCGCAAGGTATTGTTTCCACATTGTTGGCGGTATTAGAGCAATTACAAAAAAAACCAGAACCAGCAGGGGGGCAAACAGTAAATTCCTGCTATCGATTTTAGCTAACTTCTTGCGCTGACAAACAACCACTATAAATAGGTAAACCGCTATTACAATAAGAACGAAATAACCCGGCGTTTTCAGGGCACTTAATGTTAGCCCAAGCTTGTTACGAACCATACCCACTTCATGCAGCCATCCCCCATACAGTTTGGGTATCCAGACAAGGTTCAGGAAAAATGCCTGCCCCGCAGATGCGATTACCCACACAGGCCAGATCAATACGACCGCCGTCGCAACCAAAAAGGGCAATACCGTCTTTATTCTTTGTTTCATCGACTCGGCCAGATGGCTCAGTAAGGCCGCAAAAAATAGCAGCTGCACTAACACTGTCGTTACCCGCATACACGATGCAAAAGTAAGCAGCACGCCTATGGCGGCTGTTCGCCGGTATCTTGATTTCTGCGTAAATTCGGTCGATATAAGCAGCCAAAAAGAAAGTACCACACACAAGATTACAACATCGTGGTTCCACGCATACCCGTTCGCATAATCGACGAGAGGATTGAATACATAAAGCACGGCCGCCGCTGTACCAAGTAGCGTTCCACAAATTTTGTACTTACCAAATATGTGCCGATAGATTCCTGCGATACAAAGCACCATAAGAATATCACATACCACGGAAACCATCCTGCCCACGAGTAAGTAGTGATTGGTGTTCAGTATCCTGAACAGTACCGAGTAGAGAAGCGGGTGGTAGGGCAGTTGTGCAACGTAGGAAAAATCCCTGTAAATCATCTTGCCCTGGGCCATCAGCACCCCCCCTGTACAGTACATTTGCTCATCCCGCCCCAAAGGCTTTATCATGCTGTTTGCAAGGATTCCGAGCGAAAGGACCGCGAGTATTATAATAACAACTATTTTAATAGTTTTCGGTGACACCTTGCTCCTCAATCCTACCATTCGGTTAATTCGCCGATTAGTTCCTCGATCACATCCTTCATTGTCACGATACCGATTGGCCTGACTCGGCATCCGCGGCCCATTCTCGTAACCAGAATGATTCGTTCGTTTTCACGCTGCATAATGTTCATCGCATCCAGAACACTCGTCTGCGCGTGGAGCCTTCGAATAGGTCTTGTAAAGTCACGCAAATCGGTGAATTTCTCCCCCGAGCCTAATGTCTCGTAAACACTGATAAAACCGGCGATATTTGTTCGTTCCTTATCCGCGACAATCAGTCGGGTAAACGCGCATTCTTTTAACTTGTTCAATAGAACCGAATTATCAGAATCCACGTCGACCATTTCAACCTTATGTAGAGGTATCATCACAGTTCGTATTGAGATATGTGAAATGCCAACAAGCCGGTTTATAATGTCCGTCTGTACTGAGCTCAATATCCCTTCTTCTCTAGTTTCTGATATAATCGCCTGGATATGGGCCTTCTGCGCAACGCTTGTCATCGTTGTGGCAGGACCCGGCGAACCGGTTAACCGGGCAAATATGCCCGACACAAATTTTAGCAGCGGAACGACTCCGCACCAGCTAAAGAGCTTGTGGAACACGTACAGGACGGGTGCAAACAAAGGCATCAGAATATCTGCACGATAGAAAAAAACATTCTTCGGTATCAGCTCGCAAAATGTAAATAGTACCGGTGCCGTTATCAACGTTGCAAACAGCTCAGCGGTATGCACAGTTTCAACTTTGGCAAGCAATATGTAGGTAACAATACTCGTAATCAGATAGTATGACAGGTTCGTACCAATCAACATCGAAAGCAGCAGGGCGGCGCTGTCATGGATACATTTACCCAGAAGGATGGATGACATTCGCTTTTTTTCAATCGCCAGACGTAAACGGAGCCGGCTCAGCTTGTACATACCTGTTTCAGACCCGGCGAAAAGACCGGAGAGTATAACAACAAAAACAGCTATCAATATTAAAACTATGTTATTGGCCATTAGTATCAGTCGACTTAAGCGTTAATATAACTGTTTTGATACGGTGCTTTTGCACACTTTCGACGGTAAACTTAAGGTCTTCCAAATACGCGACATCTCCGCTTTTCGGCATCTTACCCAGAAGGGCGGTTACAAGACCGCCAATGGTGGTAATCTTTGCTTCCTCGGGATTGATGCCGAAGGCATCGGCCCAATCGTGAATGGAAAGACTCCCGGCCAGCCGATATTCAAAAGGCCCTGTCTGTTCAATGGGTTCTATCCCCTCTGCGATTTCAATCGGTCCCACCAGCTCTTCCGCAATATCCTCTAAGCGCACCGAACCCGCAATCCCGCCGTATTCATCCACCACAATGGCTATATCGGTACCAGTCTTGCGGAAAAGTTCCAGAAGAGATTCTACCATCTTTTGTTCAGGGACAAAATGTACGCGCTGGACAATCCTGTCCAGCGACGTGTCACCTTCAAGCAGGAGGTGACGCAGGTGAATGAGACCGACTATATTGTCTATCGTTCGCACGTAGACGGGAAGCTTTGTCATATGGTTTTTGAGCATTAGTTCCCGTGCTGTCTGAGCGGACTCGGTAACGCTGCAGGCAATCATATCTACCCGTGGCCGCATAACGTGTCGCACTTTCAGAAAACCGAGTTCCACAACCTCGGTCAGGAGTTTGTTTTCGTCGGCCGTAATGAGCCCACGCTTTCGCACGTGTTCAATCAATGATTTGAATTCTGTCGTACTGATTGGCTTGGGTGGATGAGACGGTCCCAAAAGCAGTCGAAGACTCGGCTCTATTATCAGAACCCTGAATAAAAATTGCAGAGGTGCAAAAGCTTTTAGGAATAATACCAACGGCAGGGCCGCTGCGATACTGACAGGCCTTGAATTCCCATACGCGATAGATTTAGGCACGATTTCGCCGAACAGCACCAGTAACGTAAAGCTGACACCCGCCGTGATCGCCGCCGCCCCCGCACCAACCTGCTGACTGATTCTTACCGTCAGAACACTGGCCAGAGCGTAGAAAAGGATGTTGACTGTCATATTGCCGAACAGCAGGCACCCGAGTAATTGCTTCGGTTTGTTCGGCAGGCTGCCCGCGAGTTGTTGAAGTCGGTGTTTCGATTTTCGCAGCAGTTTAATCTGGCTGCGTGACAGGTTAAAGAAAGCGGTTTCAGACCCTGAAAAAAAAGCCGAGCAGCCAAGCAGAACTATCATAACAACGATATGACCAATATTTTGGTAAACTTGACCCACTGTTAGCTACTACCTTACTGCGGTTTAGGTAGCGTTATTGTAAATGTGCTTCCCTCGGCCGGTTTGGATTCGACTGATATGCAGCCTCCGTGAGCTTCGACTATCTTTTTACAAAAGGCAAGACCGAGTCCGGAGCCTGAATTCCGGGATGCCAGCCCCCCGTCCCTTTTCGTCGTAAAAAACGTTTCGAAAATATTTTCCAGGTCATCTGGTTCGATTCCACAGCCGGTATCCGTTACTTCCACCTGGACGGCATCGCCACTCTCGCTGGCTTTGATTTGCAGAATACCGCCGCCGTGCGACAGCATCGAATCACGCGCATTAAGAATTAAATTCATCAACACCTGTTGAATCTGCACCGGTACGGCCTGGACCGTCAACTCTTCTGGAATCTGGATTTTAACGTTTATCCCGTCCTTCGAAAAATCCCGGCACAGGCACATAAAAACCTCTTCGACTAAAGCGTTTAGTTGCGCATTTTCCTTTTCCTGCCTCTTGCCGTCTGCCATAGCCAGCATGCTTTCCATGATCTTCGTCGCTCGCTCACAGCTTTGGGCCGTTTTGACGAGCGCCTTTTCCACCAGTGCCTGATCATCAGGGCTTTTCATGGCAAGAGTCGCGTAGTTGCCCACTGGCGTAAGTAAATTATTCATTTCGTGGGCTATCATATGGGTAATGGTCCCGATATTGGCAAGTGCCTCCAGTTGGGCAATTCGGGATTTCAGGGCACTATTTTGCTCTTCATGGTCGGCCAGGCGTTTGTGCAAAGAAACACGTTTCTCGATAATACTTGTCAACAATCGGCTCCTGATATAAAATTCATGTCAGATTTTTATGTCTTAGGTCTTGCGTCTTTTATCCTGACATATTATCTACCGGAAATTGCTGGTTTACAAGTATTTATATCGACCTTTAGCGTTGTTTTTCTTGAACAATGAAAAGAGTGGGCGTATGTTAAAACGTCGAATTGTATTTCTCATATTGCCCCGGCCACGGAATACCAGAGACGACAAATGAACGAGCAGAGGATGTTGGAAGAGCTTTTATCATTATTGGAGGCAAACAATGTCACAATCCGGAGCGAGCCGCTTGACGGTAGCGGTGGGGGGCTTTGTACTGTGAAAGGCCAATCGTTTTTCTTTGTGGACACGCAGGCCCCTTCCGCTGAAACAACCGCCATTTGTGCCGAAGCAGTCTCGAAAGTCGTGGACATCGAGAACATATATATAAAGCCGGAAGTACGACAGTTTATCGAAAATCAATCCGGCAGCAAAATTGAATAGGAGTAATTTTCTTATGAAGAAAAAGAAAACTGAAAAAGACCAGGCCGCAACCCCGACTGTGCTCGTAGTTGATGACAATCAGGAAAACCTCGAACTCTTGCAGGCCTATCTTGAGGATATAGACTGTGAGGCCGTCTCTGCACGCGATGGACTCGAAGCCTTGGATATTGTTAGCGATAATCCCCCCGATTTGATTTTGCTGGACGTGATGATGCCTAAAATGAGCGGCTTTGAAGTATGTAAAAGATTGAAAAACGACCCAAAAACCAGCGACATTCCCATCATAATGGTTACCGCTCTCAATGAATTCGGTGACATCGAACGCGGCATAGACTCGGGTACGGACGATTTTATCAGCAAACCCGTCAACAAGCTGGAACTCCTGACACGCGTTAGGACTATGTTGAAGTTAAAGCACCTGAGTGACAAGCTCGAACGTACATTGGCATATTTAAGCGAGATAGAAAAACAGACGCAGATAACAAAGTCGGAAAGCTGAGAAAACCGTTTATGCTAAATAGGAAACACCTCTTATGAATAAATCGAATTGCGGATTTAACGATGACAGGTGCGATCAGATTTATGGCCCAAACTGCTTACCCACGGGTTTTCTTCTTTATCCTGCGGCCGTGATATTTATCGGTGCTTGTATAAAAATATGGGTACGCCACTATGCCCGGAAGCCGTAAACATAAGTAGAAAAACAAATAACTTCTTCACCCTGATTTTGCCTTCGGTAGGGCGGTGAAAAAGTCCGGAAACCGTCCTTTAAAATCCAAACAATCGATACAGCACACAAAATCGCCATATAACCCGCCCAAAATAAACGCCAATCCAATCAATTGCAAAAACAACAATCAATACCCTTATTCACTTTGTCGATATTTATACTGCAATAAAAACACGGAAAGTGTGTATAGTGAATCCTCTCTTACAGGACCGGAGAAGGGGTATAGGAATTTAGTAACGGCCTTATGAGTACATTACTCGAAATCCTCGGCAGGGCGATAGCAGTCGACACAGTCGATTTGATAACCTATTGGCTGGATGCGGTCGAGGTTCCGAAAAACGATGCTGAATCCGCTCAATATCAGCAGTTGAACAGAATCATTGAGCTTCTGGGTGAAAAGAAATTTGACGCTGCCCAGGAACAGATAAAGCTCTATCTTTTCGAAATTCCCTCATGTGTTCTTGGACGCATGGCGGCCGCTGTTGTGTATCTGCAAAAGAATCAGATGCAAAATGCCATCGAAGAACTAAACTCAGTCTACCTCCGCCAGCCTAATAACACAATGGCACTTTATGCACTCGGACATTGCTATGAACGGCTTGGAAAGGAGGCTGAGGCAATCGAATTTTATCAGGATTGTCTCAAGTTCAAAAGCTACTTGCAGCTTCCAGCCCAGAGACTTGCCGCGATTTACTTCAAAAACGGCCAGTTCGAAAAAACCATACAGCAGTACGAGCTGTTGAAAAGTGAATATCCCGATGATATATCGATCCTGGTTACGCTTGGCCATTTATATATTGCCGACTCCGAATACGCCAAAGCGATTGACACATTTAATACTGCAATATTATTACATCCTGGCAATTTTTTTGCTGAAGATGATGATATAGACAGGCTTATTGAAGATGGCCAAATCCACACCGCTCTCGAGCTCATTGAGGATATAATGCTGGAGCACCCCGAAAGGCCTGATTTGATTACAAGGCACGCTGACGTTCTTAGTATGTTGGGTGCTACAACCGAAGCTGTTTCGCAGTATGAAGAGGCGATTCGTATCTGCCCTGATTTTCTCGAGGCAACAATAAAGCTCGGAACACAATATTTGCAGCTAAACGCAGAGCGGCCAGCAGCAAAGCAATTCAATAGGGCGTTTGAAATAAATGACAAAATAGTCGACGCGTATATCGGACTTGCAACTGCATATAAATTAGCAGGATCCATCTCAGATGCTGTATCAACCTTGTCCTTGGCGGCGGCAATTCAGCCAAACAGCTCCTTTTTGTTTGCTGAAACGGCTACTCTGCAATTCAAGGAAAGGTTCGGACATAGTTTTCCGTATCCGGATGGTCACGATTCTGCAAATCTTATCGAGGCTGTGATTTGTGCACATAAAAATCAAATTGCTGCAAGACCGCAAAATCCTGATTTATATTATCGACTGGGTATATTGTTGATGAGTGTTGCTCGTTTAGGAGAAGCCATACAGGCTTTTTGTACTGCTTTAGAAATAAATCCGACCTACCACCGTGCCAGAAGTAAACTCGCTGTTTGTCTCTTTGAGACTAATCAGAGAGAGCTTGCTCTAAAGCAACTCACCGCTCCGAACCATCTTGGAAAGGACTCTTTGCAGCTGCACTATAAAGTCGCAATGCTTTATTGCAACAGGTTGAAGTTTGCATCGTCTCTTATGAATCTCGACCGTTTACTCGAGAAAAACTTTGCTCATACGGATGCCACCGTCAACATTTCGATAGTTCTTCAAAACCTGGGTCTGTTAGACAGAGTGACTGTCACCTGGGACAACCTTTCAGACACCGCGAACCAGGCGATAGGACCGAATCCTCCGTTTTTGCCTGGTCAGCCTTGCTGACGTTATATTTACCATCATTCTCACAAAACCATCATCCTGAAATACACACATGCAATCCATACCGAAAACAAATCAAAGGTCGTATGAAACATAACATATCTTATGGGACGTTGGATATTGGATTGCTATCAAAGGTTCGGTTTCAGAGGTTAAAAAAACAACGTTTTCAAAGTTCGACAACCGCCCTTCTGTAAAAGGACATAACATAAGGCTAATCTGTTAGAATGGGTGAAATTTGATTGCGAAATGCCAGAAGATTTTGTTCCTGGTGTTCACTAAAAGAACCCTGGCGTTGAGCGTAAACATCAATCCAGGTTATTAAACGTTCGATGCTGTCGGAATCCAAAATAACATCTTCATGGCCTTTTTTATCTGTAAGCATTTTAAAAATCTTACTCTGTTTGGATGCACAGTAACCTGCGATAGACGCATCCCTTTCAAAGACAAGGTTTTTCAAATCATTATTGGCGTAAGAAAGAAAGTTATCATAGGATTTGCCTGGAGAAAGATCAAAACGAGCAGCCTTAATATTTTCTACTTCCGGATTATGGCAACTCAAACAGTATTTATCCAAAACAGGCTGAACCAGCTTGTCAAAACGTAATGGCCAGGAACCAGGTGGCCCAGGCTTAATCTTTGAAGGTTCACGTAGGGCGGCTAATGGCCGATTTTTAACTGAAGGTGCTAAATCACGGGATTCATGGCAACCAATACACGAAAGTGCCTGGTTCGGCTGAACATAAGTCAGACTGCGCATTGTTTGAATGGCAAATCCTTTTTCATCAAGTGCCTGAAAGAAGATCGAAACACCGGAAGGAGCTCGAAAGTATGCAGAACCGTCTTTTTCAACAGGAACAGTACCCAAGACAAACTTTCCCGGGTCTTCACTCGAAACGCCTAAATTAGGATTATTCATATGTGGCTGTGTCTTGGGCGGAACCCCAATAATACGAAGCCTTTTTATGGAGACTCTATCTATCCCTGCAAGGCCATGGTAAATGTCCTGCAAGAGAAATCGCCCTTCCTGTGGACCATCCCAGTCCACATGACTGGGATGATTAGGAGGCTTTTCACGGGCTCGGACCGCAATAGGGTACATGCTCGATATGTCGGGATCGCGATACAGAAGATTAAGGTTCCCGAATGCATCATAAATGTACAGACCCATAGCGTTCCCGGGATTGGCAGGGTCATCGATACGCATCAACTGGTGCGCCGGGAGCCTGCGGTCGCTCCACCCCACTAAGAAATGCTCCTCAGAAAGAGGATACGGCGCCGCATAATAGCTGTTCGGCCATCCTTCCGCCTCGGGAAAACACACCTCAGGCGTAAGGCGTGTCAATGGTCGTTCGTACTCCGTACCAAGCCTGCGGTCGAGTAAAGCCAGTGAACCACCCGTAATCGAGTGATGCGCAGTGGCCGTAAAAACCAGCTTGCGGGAATTGGGAACCGGCCGGGCCTCGAATATGCACTGTGGCTTCGTCGTATAGTTACCGTATACGAGTTGCGGATTTGTCCCGTCCGAATTTGTCGACCATAAGCTCATAAAATGACCGTTGAATCGGTCAATATAATCCCACCGGGCGTACAGTATTCTCCCATCGCCCGCTATAAAAGGCGTCCATTCGAAATTCTCGAAAGCTGAGATTGCCCGAAGGCCCTTCCCGTCCGCGCCAATCACGTGCAGTGTAAACACTGCTACGGGGCGATGATTGTCACCTCCGCACCGCACATAGCTGTCGGGGTACGTTGTTTTATATGTGGCCGCCGCACTAGCCTTGCCCGCCTGCAGCCATGTCCCCTTCCGCGTTGAAAGAAACAAAATATCACCATTCGGCAAATACCGCGCGTCAAAGTCATCGTAGTAGCCGTGCGTCAACTGCCTCAGACCGCTGCCGTCGATATTCATCTCGAAAATATGGTAGAATGAATCCTCGGGCAGCTTCTCTTTATCAACCTTATTCCGCATGCCGGATACATGTTCATAGTACCTACACCACGCAAACAGAACCTTTTTCCCATCGTATGAAAGCTCAGGTCGAAGAAAATTGCCCGCGGGCCAGCCATTGGTCAGACATTCAAGCCGTGGAGAATCACTTTTAAAGTCTTTTAGAAGATAAATACCTCCTCCCGGCCGCGACCACCACCCGTAGTACTGGTCGCAAATGTGAGGAAACATTCCCGGCGCCCGCTTGGCAAATAAAATAGTATCAAAATCCAGCAGGGGATTCGCCAGTGCCATCCTGCGCACCGCCCGGAGTGCCTCGAAATAAAGTTCACGTTGTTCCTCGTCCGATGTGTTTTCACCCATCCTCTCCAACCGCCCTGCCACCTGCCGCAGTTTTTTCCCCTCCGAATCGACATCGGCCCCAAGAAGCCGCAGGTTTTCTGCCAACTTCAGTCCACGTTGAATAACTTGGTTAGTCTCGTATCCCCCCTTTTGGACATTTTGAGCATGCCAGACGGACCATTGGCTTGTACTGCTCTGCGTAGCCGCCCTGCCTAAAGCTATGTTCTCTTGACTGCCGCGGGGATATATTTCGACCTCATCCAGATGAAAATAGCTCCTGCCCGGCAATTGAAGTCGAACGTAGCGGCCTGTAACATCGCTTAGTCTTACAACCAGCGGTTTTTTGTCTGTATACCCATAGAACGTCGTGCCGTCGTGTTGGTAAACTTGCCTGAAGTTTTTGGCGTCCTCTGATATTAAAACCATCATACGTGAATTCCGCTCGGCAAGGTCACAGCGATTGTAGACTACCATTCGCTCCAACGGCATAGATTTACCAAGGTCTATTTGCCACCATGGCCTCTCTTCATGTTCCGTGTGGAATCCCCACTTGCCGTTTTTAATACCATCGCACCCCCCCGCCGCATCTTGTTGAACTGTCACCTTCTTTCCGCTAATGGCCGGCCCCGTCTTACGTACCTCTCTCTGGCGCAGCCAATCCGCCTCAATTTGTCCGCGAGTAATCACCGCTGCCCCCCTGCTCGGCTTCGACACATCCGGCAAAGCCGCACTGCCTACTGCGGTAAACACTAATACTATTAACAGTGTTTTGAATGATAGTTTCATTAGTGTAATCAAATTGAGCTACTGCCCTGCACTATAAATTGATACCCTGCCTGATCCTGCAATCCAGATATGAATAAGCATAAAATTTGTAATTATTTCAAATGACTGTGTAAAACTTATAGTCCTATAATATGGCCGGTTGGGTCTCGTAGTGAAAGAGGTTTACCTAAAATCTCGTAATGTAAAATAGCTTTTCTAAGCTCATCAGGGTCGGAATAATCAGTCAAAATCTCTGGCAGATACCTGGACCGCGGTAGCTGCCTGGAAACAGCTGCCCTTCGCTTATCCGGAACCTTTTTAATGGTTGTATCAGTAATCTCCGGGAGTATTTCGATTTTAGGTTCGGTTTCAGCCCTGGGGCTCGGTAATACTTTTTCTTTCACCGCCTTCAAGGCGGGAGTCCTCGCGGTCCGTTCGGCTTGAGGTGATACTTTACGAAC
>SMTZ1_10002885_pt1 | contig 17276 bp, 17 predicted proteins | sample DeeMarSWOR136_30_FD_25667 | JGI IMG/M metagenome (IMG submission 25667)
GGGAATTTGCAACCATCACAGCTCTATCGATAGCCATATTAGTAAAAGCTGAATTGTTCTGTGTTTTTAACAAACGCCATTTTTCTTTCATTTTATGCACCTAAGTATCCCTTCAACCAAACCTTCGGCATCAAGTCCAATGAATTCAATGTTGTATTGTTTTATTACTGAATTTATCTTTTCAAGTAATTCCTCTTTTATTAACAAAGTATCTATAAGTTTTTTTTCCATAATATCAATTGATTCTTCAGGATAAGCAAAAAAATCTCCAGTTATATTAATCTTATTAATTTGCTTATTATTAATATCATAATCTAAAATAATTTTTAGAAGCTTTCCATTAGGAACTTTATAAACAGATTTTAATTGCATCTAAAGACAAAATTAATTATTTATTAATAAACCATTGCCCTCTCCGCATGGTAAGAAGATCTAATAAGTGGTCCAGATTCCACGTGCTTAAAATCCATATTTAGTGCCATTTTTTTGAATTCGTTAAATTCTGTTGGAGTATAATATTTTTTAATTCCAACATGTTTTTTGGTTGGTTGTAAATATTGACCGATAGTTAAAAAATCTACATCAGATTTTCTTAAATCTGTCATAGTTTGCATAATCTGATTTTTAGTTTCACCTAAACCAATCATAAAACCAGATTTTGTTTTTATTTTATTGTTGATTTTTTTTATATTTTTAAGTAAATCTGTGCTTATTTCATAATTTCCTTCACGTCTTATTAAGGGAAACAATTGCCGAACAACCTCAATATTATGATTAACTACATCAGGACTAGAATCAATAACTTTTTTTAATGATTCTAAATTTCCTTTAAAATCAGGAATTAAAACCTCAACTTTACAATTCTTATTCAATTTTTTAATCTTTTTTACGGTTTCATAAAAAACACTAGCACCCCCATCAACTAAATCATCCCTTGTAACAGAAGTAATAACTGTATAGTTTAAACCTAATTTTTTAACACTTTCTGCAACATCCTTAGGTTCATTTGTATTCAAAGTATGTGGTTTTCCATGTTTCACATTACAATAACCGCAATTTCTTGTGCAGATATCACCCATAATTAAAAAAACAGCTGTACCTGAACCAAAACATTCTGCAATATTAGGACATTTAGCCTCCTCACAAATAGTATGAAGCTTAGTATTTCTCAAAAGAGACTTCATTTTAACAAAAGTTTTTCCACCGCCTATTTTAACCTTTAACCAATCTGGATGACGACGCATAAAACTATACACCCATAGTAACTCTTAATAGGTCACGCAAACCTGGTGAAAAACCTAAGATTAGAATACCAATTTTTAAAAGATTAATTAATCTTAAATTATTCTTTAATTCTTCTTTATATAATATATCAAAAACATAAATAACTAATATAATTAAAATAAATTTCACAATTGGAAATAAAGGACCCCAAATATCAAGTAAAGCATTAGAAGCCGGATGCTTTTCACTATACATAAGACCCATATTTAGTGGATCTTTTATACTAATATAACTGGTAATACCATCTATTAAATGCCCAGCAATCATTGCAAGATTCAAAGGATTTTTATAAACAACTATTTTCTTATTATTTTTAAAAATAAAAGCAAAGAAATAAACAAGACCTACAATTAAAGAGACAATACCAATAACAATTAAAAAAACATCTGGCCTAGATCCAATAGTTATTCCCCAACGATCACCTAATATCCATCTAGCAATCAAAAATAAAGAAGGAACTAATAAAATCAATCCACCAATAAACAAAATAGAGTTAATGGTCAATATAGGCTTTTGAAATTTTTTTTCAATATAATAACCAAGAACCAAGAATGATAAAGCATAAGCAGCAATTTGGAAGTATAATAAAGGTGAAATAAACCAATAAACAAAAGGTTCAACGAAATATCCAGTATCTTCTAAAACCCTCGTAACAGGACCAAAAATTATGTAAGGCAATAAAGCAAGAGCAAATCTCCAATCAACAGTTATATCTAATTTCTTTAAAAGTTTATAAATAAAAAATAAGGCAATAACAAGAATTATTCCATATGTTATTTCAGAAACTATTGTATAACCTTCTCTAGCCTCAACACCGTTATGAAAAGCAACTCCATCAGGTGAATTTGCTGCATCAGCTACAACAGGCCCCCAATAATATTTCCATATCCATTGATCATAAAAAATAGATGGTAATAATATAACGCCAATTACAACTATAACAGTGATAATTATTATAATATATAAAAGAAAAATAGTCTTATTTCTTCTGTAAATATCTAAAATCTTCATTTTTTCGAAATACGAAAAGAAAAGATAATATATTAATCCCGTGGTTCACCCATATTAAATGGAACGATTTACAAAATCAAAAAATATGGTTTTCCCAAGGGAAATCATTATAGGTCATAATACTACTTCTCAGATTACTGATGTTTGTAATAGATTAGGATTGGGTAATTCCGTTTTGATAGTAGCTGATAAAACAACAAAAAAATTATCTGGAGAAGATATAAGAAAAATACTATCTAAAGCTAATTATAAAGCTGATATAAAAATGATATCTGCACCTACTCTTCATGAGGTAAACCATGTAATTAAATATGCAAATAGAAATCATATTGATCTTTTTTTGGGTGTAGGTGGCGGGAGTGTAATAGATGTTACAAAACTAGCAGCATATGAACTTTCTAAACCATTTATAAGTATACCAACATCAGCTGCTCATGATGGTATTGCATCACCACGTGCATCTTTAAAACATATAAAAGGTGTTGTTTCAAAAACAGCAGTTTCACCCCTTGCGATTCTTGCTGATACAAAAATAATAAAAAAGGCTCCTTACAGAATGCTTGCATCAGGTTGTGCTGATGTAATTTCAAATGTATCAGCAGTTATGGATTGGGAACTTGCTCATAGGTTAAAAGGAGAAGAATTCAGTAGCCATGCCGCAGTTCTATCAAAAAGCGCTGCTCAAATTCTTATGGATAGTGCTGATGATATAAAACCTGGATCAGAGGAATCTGCTTGGACTGCTGTAAAAGCTATGATTGTATCTGGAGTAGCAATGAGTGTTGCAGGTAATACAAGACCTGCATCAGGATCAGAACATATGTTTTCCCATATGCTTGACCATCTTGGGCTTGGTATTATGCTAAAAGGTAGAAAACATACAAAACCAATGCATGGAGAACAATGTGGTGTAGGAGCTATAATGATGGTATATCTACATGGTGGTGATTGGCAATCAATAAGAGATGCTTTGAAAAAGATAGGAGCACCAACCAATTCTCGTGAATTAGGAGTATCAAAGAAAAAAGTAATAGAAGCACTAATAAGAGCACATGAAATTAGACCTGAAAGATACACAATACTTGGTGAAACAGGTTTAACTAAAGATGCTGCTAAAAAATTAGCTAAAATAACAGGAGTGATATAGAATGCCATTAGTTACTTTAATAGGTGAAAAATTAGCAGTCGAAGATTGCGAATTTGTATATATTGGACCAAATAATGAATGTAGAAACTGTAAATTAAAAACAGTATGTTTTAACTTAAAACCTGGAAGAAAATACAGAATTACAAGTGTAAGAGAAAAACGTCACAACTGTAGCATACATGAAGGAAATGCAGCAGTTGTTGAAGTACAAGAACTTCCAATAATTATAGCGGTAGATAAGAAATTGTCCGATGGATATAAAATAAAATTTGAAGGTGAAGTATGTAGAAGTATAGGTTGTGTTAATTTTGAATTATGTAGCACTAATCTTGGTAAGGATAAAAATTATAAAATAATAAAAATTTATGAAGATATAGAATGTCCAATGGGACATGAACTAAAAAAAGTAGAATTATCAGATGAATAGTTTAATGACATTTTACATTATACAGTAGTCCTTCACTTCCCTTAAAATCTAATCCAAAAGTCCCTTCTATATCTTTTAATATATTCACCCAATAAGTAAAATTATTTTCCGAATTATTATGAGCATAATCTGTTATCTGAGCATAACCAATACAAATTATTGAAGTATCAGATACACCACAATTCCAAGTTTCACCAATAATTTTTATTTTTTCATTTAGATTGTTATTTGAATAATTTCCATCATAAATACTGTAAAATGTTTTATGACCATTCGCAAGGTTTCTTTCTCCAGTTTTCTTTGTTTCTAAATCAACAAAATTACCTTGTTTGTAAGATTCTTTTATTGTTTCTTCCATTTTATTTTTCAATTCCTCTTCATTTATCATAAAAAGTGTTTTGAAACTTGTAACGGTGACATATGCTGGATAAGTTACATTGTTATTTTTATATGTGTAACTTGCCCACTTTTCTAATCCAAAAGATCCTGATCCACTATCTCTTTCTCTTATATCCTCTATCCAAGATTCGCCAAGAATATCGTCTTCAATTTTTGCTCTAATTAATTGTTTATTGCTTAAAAAAATAGTTAAAATAATTACAATAATAATAAAAATTGCTACAGCTAAGTATATCCGATTATTTCTACGTTCATCACTAAAAGTCACGCATTTAAGTAACGTATATTTCTACTTTAAACTAACGAAAAAATAATATAAAAATTAAAAAAAATCTATTTAATTTATTCGAATTCTTTTATCAGTTCAGCGATTTTTTCACGTTTATCTTTTTCATTAGGCAATGCAATTGAAGCTCTCCACCTTTTTGTATTATCAGGTAAATAATAACCTCGGGATAATGCAATAAATTCATTTTCACCAACTGGTGTTTTAACTTTTCTTTTAGAAACTTCAATAAAGCTATTTTTGCCAAATTTTATTTCTTTTGATTTAATTGTTTCAAATTCTACCATATTACTTTCCTCTTTACTCTATTATTAATAATATATATTAATTAAATATGATTTAATATACTTATTTATTTTATTAAATGTAACTATTTTTTTAAATTATTAATAAGAAAAATAGTTAAAAACTTTATTTTTTCAAACCCGCTTCTTTTCTTAGTAGACCCGCCTTATCAATTTTTTCCCAAGTAAAATCTGGATCATCTCTACCAAAATGACCGTATGCAGCAGTTTTTGTAAATATTGGTCTTTTTAAATCAAGATGATTAATAATTTCTTTAGGTTTTAATGGGAAAAATTCTCTAATAAGCTCCTCAATTTTTTCTATTGGAATTTTGTTTGTTCCAAAACAATCTATATTTACTGAAACTGGATTAGCTACACCAATTGCATAAGCTAGTTGTATCTCACATTTATCGGCAATACCTGAAGCAATTATATTTTTTGAAATATAACGAGCCATATAGGCAGCACTACGATCTACTTTTGTCGGATCCTTACCTGAAAAAGCTCCACCACCATGTCTACCTATTCCTCCATATGTATCAACAATAATTTTTCTTCCTGTAACACCAGCATCTGCATAAGGCCCTCCTCGAACAAAAGAACCAGTTGGGTTTACATGAAAAACTGTATCTTCATCGATCCATTGGCTACAAACTGGTTTAATAATTTTTTCAGTAATATCTTTTTTAATTCTATCATAAGAAATACCACTGTCATGTTGTGTTGATACAACAATTGTATCAGCTCTTAAAGGTTTTCCTTGGCTATTATATTCGATAGATACTTGGGATTTACCATCTGGTCTTAAATAATCTATTTCTTTCTTTTTTCTAGCTTCAGCAAGTTTTTTTGTAAGTTTATGTGCAAGTAAAATTGGTAATGGCATTAGTTCCTTTGTTTCATTAGTTGCATAACCATACATCATACCCTGATCACCAGCACCTTGCTCTTTATGTTGAGTACTTACACTAACTCCTAAGGATATATCTGGGCTTTGTTCGGTGATTTGAACCCATACAGAACACGTTTCCCATTCTATGCCAAATTCTGATTTTGTATAACCAATATTTTTTATAGTATCCCTTACAACATGTGGGATATCTATATATGCAGAGGTTGTCATTTCACCAAAGACCATTACTCCTCCATTTTTTGTTGCAGTTTCAATTGCTACTCTAGAATTTTTATCCTGTCTTAGTGCTTCATCTAAAATTGCATCTGATATTAAATCACACATTTTATCAGGGTGACCTTCTGTAACTGATTCTGAACTAATGATTATCTTTCTTTTTACCATTATTTCACCTATTTATTCTAAATTAATCTTTAAATAGTGGAAAATATGAAACTAAAACATAGTTATTAATTTTTTTAAATAAAATATAAAAAAAATTGTTTAGATTTATCTTTCAAATTTTCTTGTTTCCCATATCTGTTCATCGAGAGCATCATATATAGCTTCATCAGATATGTCTTCTATGGTGTGCTTATCAGATAGTACACTTCTTGTTCTTTTATTTTCATCTTTTGAATATTTTAAAATAACATCTTTTCGTATTACCCAATAATGGGTACGCCATTCTCTACCATCATAAAGTGTTGTTTCTTCTCTTTCTGTAGTAAGCATACCTTCTTCCTCAAGTATATAAAATAATTGTCTATCCTCAGGATCTAAAACATTATCGATAACTCGATCTTGGAAGCCAAATATATCCATTACAAATCCTGCGTCTCTTCTTGCTTCTTCTATATTTATTCCAACTCTATTTGCTATTGCTTTTGATAAATCATCAAGTGTTATTATATTCATAGATATACATCCTCTTCTTGCATAGGTATACTCTATTTTAACCCCATAATTTTTTGCTCTATAGTTTATTACTCATAGTATATATAGTTTTCTATAGTTTTGCGTGCTGTTTTCATGAAAAACAACAAAAAATGGTAAAAAATGGCATAAATTTTAAATAGGAAAAGCTGGTAAGAGTTATTTAATGAGAGAAGAAAGGGATAAAAAATTTACAGGAGAATGGCTTTTACTTTTTAATGATGAAATAGTAGATCATAGTATTAACATAGAAGAAATATTAAAGACAGCTGAAGAAAAATTCCCAGCTGACAAATTTCCAGATGATGAAATAAAAATATCAAAAGTGTTTGATGGTACACTCAGATACTAATAATAAGATTTATTTAATTATTAAATTTTTCAATAAACTTTAAAGTAAAAATCAAAAGTATTATCTTGAGCTCAACAATTACATAAAGTATTATGTCTGATCCAATATTTATATTCGATTATTTTAGATATCCAATAATACCAATTAAATTTATTTACAAAGAAAAAGAAACGCCAGTAATAGATGCTTTACTTGATTCTGGTGGAGATTTTATTGTTATTCCAATGCCAATAGCAAGTTATCTTGGGTTAAAACTTAAAAAAGCTGGCTCTGTAGATACAGCGGGTGGAACAACATTGCTATATAAAGCTAATTTAAACATGATAATGGGTAAAAAAGATAAAAAAGCTATTTATAATAATATAGAAATTCATGTATCAGTTAGAAATGATATACCAGTTTTAATTGGTAGATATCCAATATTTGAGGATTACGAAATAACTTTTATAAAACAAAAAAATCAACTTATTTTAAAGTCTATTAATCAATAAATTATATATATATGAATTACCATAGCGGGTAAACTGTTTCACTGTTATTATAGGTTAGAGTAAATCATACAAAGATAATGTTTAAAGCTTGAGTCCCGGCCTAATATTGGGCCTGTAGCTCAGCTAGGTAGAGCATCTGGCTTTTAACCAGGTGGCCAGGGGTTCGAATCCCCTCAGGCCCGCCTTCTAACCTTTAATGTATTAGGAGGAGAAAAACACAATGGAGAAAACTGCTGAAAAACAACAGCTTGAAATTTTAAGACATAAGCTGGTTCCTTCTCATGTAATTCTTTCTGAAAATGAGAAGAAAGAATTATTTGATAATTTAAAAATAACTCCTGACCAGTTACCAAAAATTCTAAACACAGATCCAACATCTATTTCTATTGGTGCAAAACCGGGACAAATTGTAAAAATTATTAGAAAAAGCTTTACTGCAGGGGAGGCAGTAGCTTATAGATTTGTAGTAGAAAGTACAGAATGATGGGTGTAAAATATGAGAGAACTTGTTGATTCTTTTTATAAAGAACGTAGTATAGTAAATCATCAAATTGCTTCATATAACGATTTTTTAGAACGTAGATTACAAAATATTGTTGATAGCACAATTATTGGTCAAGAAGAGGAGATGGAAAGAGGTTTTATATATCCTGAAATGGAAGGTTATAAAATAAAATTTGGAAAAATAACTGTTGGAAAACCAGAAGTAAAAGAAGCAGATGGTACAGTAAGAAGATTAACTCCTATGGAAGCTCGTTTAAGAGATTTAACATATGAAGCTCCAATATCATTAGAATTTATACCTGTTAAAGATGATGTAGAATATGATCCTGAGGAAGTTAGAATTGGAGAGCTTCCTATTATGATTAAATCAAAAGCTTGTAATTTGGCTAAACATAATATTGAAGAAAAAAAAGGACATGAACTTACAAATGATGAATATAAAAAAGAATTACAAGAAATGCAAGAAGATTCATTAGATCCAGGAGGTTATTTTATTAGCAATGGAACAGAAAGGGTTCTTATTACAGTGGAAGATCTTGCACCAAACAGAGTTTTAGTAGAAAGAAGTAGCAGATATGGTAGAGATATAGAAGTTGCAAAAGTTTTTTCTCAGAAAGAAGGATACCGAGCATTAACTGTTGTTGAAAAGAAAAATGATGGCATGCTTATGGTGTCATTACCAACAACTTATGGTCAGATACCACTTATGATACTTTTAAGGGCACTTGGTATGGAAAATGATGAGGAAATTGTAGATGTCATAAGTGTAGATCCAAAAATGGAGCCATACGTACTTGCAAATATAGAGGAATGTGCAAACGAATATGGTATAACGACTAAAGAAGAAGCAATTGCTTATCTTGGTAAGAAATTCGCAGGTGGACAAGCTAAAGAATATCGTATAAAAAGAGTAGAAACATTGATGGATAAAAACCTATTACCTCATCTTGGAAACGAATCGTCAGATCGCCTAACCAAAGCTATTTTCATGGCCCGTATGGGAATGGCTGTCTTAGAACTTGCCCTTGGCAAAAGAGAGGAAGACGATAAGGATCATTATGCTAACAAGAGACTCAAACTTGCTGGGGATTTAATGGAGGATTTATTCCGAGTTGCTTTTACTGCTCTTTGTAAAGATTTAAAATATCAAATTGAAAGAATTCATGCAAAAGGTAAGGAAATTAAAATTAGTTCTTCATTACGCTCCGATGTTTTAAGTCAACGTATTCATCATGCACTGGCTACAGGAAACTGGGTTGGTGGAAGAGCAGGCATATCTCAACTTTTAGATAGAACAAGTAATCTTGCAGTACTTAGTCATCTTAGAAGAGTAACTTCTCCTCTTACTAGATCACAACCACATTTTGAGGCACGTGATTTGCATTCAACACAATGGGGCAGGCTTTGTCCAAATGAAACCCCTGAAGGCCCAAATTGTGGTCTTGTGAAAAATTTGGCTTTAACAGTTGAAATATCAGAAGGTTTTCCAGAAAAAGAGGTTGAAAATGTTCTAAAGGATTTAGGAATTAGAGAAATTACTAAAAAATCAACTGGAACAAGAGTTTACCTAAATGGAGATTTAATAGGTATGCATTCAAGTGGAAAGGATCTTGCACAAAAACTAAGAGACAAACGAAGAAAAGGTTTATTGAGCAATGAGGTAAATGTTGCTTATTATGAAGATGCAAATGATTTAATTGTTAATTGTGATTGTGGACGACTTAGAAGACCACTTGCAATTGTAGAAAATGGTAAGCTTTTACTAAATAAAAAATACATTAACGATCTTGAAACAGGTAGAAAAAGATGGATTGATTTGATTAATGAAGGTATCGTTGAATATATAGATGCTGAAGAAGAAGAAAATACATTAATTGCCTTAAATTATGAAGATATAACATCTGAACACACGCATATGGAAATGGATCCAATGTGTATACTTGGAATAGGATCGTCACTTGTTCCTTATCCGGAACACAATTCTTCCCCAAGAATTACAATGGGTGCAGGGATGGGTAAACAATCTTTAGGTTTTGGTGCTTCAAATTATAGAATAAGACCAGATACTAGAGGACATCTTATGCATTATCCACAAGCACCACTTGTTCAAACTCACCCTGTCAAATACATAAAGTTCAATGAAAGACCTGCAGGCCAGAATTTCATTGTCGCAGTATCTTCTTATAGAGGTTATAATATGGAAGATGCTTTAGTAATGAATAAAGCAAGTATAGAAAGGGGTATAAGCAGAAGTAGTTTTTTTAGAACTTATAGTAGTGAAGAAAAACGATATCCTGGTGGACAAGAAGATCATTTTGAGGTTCCTGATCCAGATTGTAGAGGTGTAAGAAGCGAAGAGGCATATGTAAATTTAGGTGAAGACGGTCTTATTTCACCAGAGTGTGATGTTAATGAGGGGGATGTTTTAATTGGAAAGACTTCTCCACCTAGATTTTTAGAGGAACCAACAGATTTTTTAACACCTCAAAAACGTAGAGAAACATCTGTAACGGTTCAACATGGTGAAGGAGGTATCGTTGATAAGGTTATGCTTTCTGAATCAGTCAATGGTTCAAGGATGGTTAAAATAAAGGTTAGAGAGGAGCGTATACCTGAATACGGAGATAAATTTGCCTCAAAACATGGTCAAAAAGGTGTTATTGGATTAATAGTTCCCCAGGAGGATATGCCTTTTAACGAAGATGGTATATCACCTGATTTAATTATTAATCCACATGCAATTCCAAGTAGAATGACGGTAGGTCATGTTCTTGAAATGATAGGTGGGAAAGTAGGTTCCTATGAATGTAGGTTTGTTGATGGTACTGCTTTTAGTGGAGAATCTGAGGAAGAACTAAGAAAAGCATTAATAGAAAATGGATTTCAACATAATGGAAAAGAGATACTATACCATGGGGAAAACGGAAAAAAACTCGAATGTGACATATTCGTAGGATGTATTTATTATCAGAAATTACACCATATGGTTGCAGGTAAAATACATGCACGATCTAGAGGACCTGTCCAAATACTTACAAGACAACCAACTGAAGGAAGAGCGCGAGAAGGGGGACTTAGATTCGGAGAAATGGAAAGAGACTGTTTAATTGGACATGGAGCATCAATGGTTATTAAAGATAGGTTACTGGATGAATCGGACCTAACTGTTAAATATATATGCAATACCTGTGGTCATGTAGCAATATATGATAGACATGGAGCACTTCGTTGCTCTGTATGTGGAGATAAAGCAGAAATTTACCCGATTGAAATGAGTTATGCGTTTAAACTTTTAATCGATGAATTAAAATCATTGGTAATAGCACCAAGAATAAAACTTAATTCATTAGTATAGTGAAATTAGTTGGAGAGTTTTTTATGGAAAGAATAAAAAGTATAACAAAAAAAATTGGTAGTATATCATTTTCATTACTTTCACCAAATGAAATAAGAAAAATGAGTGCTACAAAAGTTATAACTGCTGATACATATGATGATGATGGATTTCCTATTGCCATGGGTTTAATGGATCCAAAGCTCGGTGTAGTTGAACCCGGTTTAAGATGTAAAACCTGTGGATTAAGAGTTGGTAAAGATAAATGCCCTGGACATTTTGGCCATATTGATTTAGCAATGCCTGTTATTCACGTTGGACTTGTAAAATCAATAAGAGATTGTCTTAGAGCTACATGTAGGGGATGCGGGCGTATTTTATTAACAGATAAACAAAAAAACGATTTTATACAAGAGCTGAAAAAATTTGCAAGAGAAGGTCGAGACCCAACATATGTATTAAAAATGATAGTAAAAGAATGTGTTAAATCAGAAAAATGTCCACATTGTGATAGAGAAGTAGGAAAAATAGAGCTTGACAAACCAACCTCAATAAGAGAAAATGGTAAAAAACTAACACCCTCTGAAATAAGGGAATGGTTAGAAAAAATCCAAGATGAAGATCTACCTTTATTAGATGTAAACATTAAATCAGCAAGACCTGAGTGGATGATATTAACAGTTTTACCAGTACCACCTGTTACAGTAAGACCATCAGTTACATTAGAATCAGGTGAAAGATCAGAAGATGATTTAACACATAAACTTGTAGATGTTATTCGTATAAATCAACGTTTACAAGAAAACAGGGATGCTGGTGCACCACAATTAATAGTTGAAGATTTATGGGAGTTGTTACAATATCATATCACAACTTATCTTGATAATCAAACATCAGGTATTCCTCCAGCTCGTCATCGCTCAGGTAGACCATTAAAAACTCTTGCTCAACGACTAAAGGGTAAAGAAGGACGTTTCAGAAGCAATCTATCTGGTAAAAGAGTAAATTTCTCAGCACGTACTGTAATTTCTCCTGATCCAAATCTGAGTATAAATGAAATTGGTGTACCTATGATTGTCGCTAGAGAATTAACAGTACCTGTTAGAGTTACTGCTCACAATATCGATTGGTGTAAAAAATTAATAAAACAAAAAACAAGTATTTCTGATAAACCAGATGAATATCAGCCTAGTGTAAATTATATTATTAAAGAATCAGAAGGATTAAAACAACGTATAAAAGTAACAGAAAAAAATGCAGGTGATCTTGCAGAAAAACTAGAACTTGGCTCAATAATAGAAAGACAACTTATGAATGGGGATATATCAATTTTTAACAGACAACCATCACTTCATCGTATGTCAATGATGGCACATAGAGTAAAGGTTGTTCCTTATAAAACATTTAGATTTAATCTAAGTGTATGTCCACCATACAATGCAGACTTTGATGGAGATGAAATGAATCTACATTTATTACAAGGTGAGGAGGCGCAAGCTGAAGCTGAAATTTTAATGAAAGTTCAGGAAAATATTCTTTCACCAAGATTTGGAGGGGTAATTATCGGTGGTATCCATGATCATATATCAGGTTGTTTTCTTTTAACTCATAAGGATAAAAAAGTACCCCTGGATGATGCTTCTTTAATTTTAGCCTCTATAAAATATAAAGGAAAAATCCCAAATATTATTGAAGATAAAAAAATCAATTTTGTAAATGGAAAAGATATATTTAGTACGCTCTTACCAAATGATCTTAATCTGGAGTTTAAAGCAAAAACTTGTTTAAACTGCGAGGTGTGTACAGCACCTAAATGTCCAAATGATGCTTATGTAATTGTAAAAAATGGTGTACTTAAACAGGGAACTATTGATGAAAACAGTATAGGTGCATTTAAGGGAAAAATTTTAGATCAAATAATTAGGGATCATGGGATGGATGCAGGTAGAGAATTTATTGATAATGTAACAAAGATGAGCATTGCTTGTATTACATTATTTGGTTTTACAACCAGCATAGATGATGAAGATATTCCTGAGGAGGCAAAAAAACAAATTGAGGAGGGGCTTGAAAAAGCCATGCAGAAAATCAGAGGACTTGTTAAAGCTTATGAAGGTGGTGAACTGGAATCTCTACCTGGTAGAAGTCTAGAAGAAACACTTGAAATGGAGATTATGAGAGTTACTGGTAGAGCAAGAGACATGGCCGGTGAAATCGCTGGTAAACATTTAGGATTAAACAATAGTGCAGTGATAATGGCTAAATCTGGTGCACGGGGATCTATGCTGAATCTATCACAAATGTCTGGTTGTGTAGGTCAACAAGCTGTTCGTGGAGAAAGGATTCATAGAGGTTATCAATATAGAACCTTACCTCATTTTAAAAAAGGTGATTTAGGAGCAAGAGCCAAAGGGTTTGTTGCATCAAGTTATAAAATTGGTTTATCACCAACAGAATATTTCTTCCATTCAATGGGTGGTAGAGAAGGTCTTGTTGATACAGCTGTTCGTACTTCTAGATCAGGTTACATGCAAAGACGGCTTATCAATGCTCTTGAGGATGTAAAGGTTGAAAATGATAAAACTGTTAGACACTCTGGTGGCTTAATAATTCAATTTCTCTATGGGGAGGATGGAGTTGATCCAGCTAGAAGTTCAAGTGGCAATGCAGTTGATATCGATAGAATAATTAATGATATTAAAGAGGAGATCTGATGGTAAAAAAAGGTAGACCTAAAAAGGTTAAAAAAGAAGAGAAAAAAACAAAAAAACATACTAAAAAATCAATAAAAAAGACATTGCCTAAAAAAACATCTGTTGAAAAAAAGAAGATAACAAAAATAAAAACTTCCAAAAAAAAGGTTGAAAAAATTATTAAAAAAGAAGTAAAAAAACCAAAGAAAGAAAAAAAACCTGAAGTAATAATAAAAGAAATACCTGCTCCTGAGCCTGAAAAGGAATCTGATGAAGTTATTAAACTTAGGACAAAAATTAACAAGTTATTAAATAATAAATTTCTTCCAAAATCAGTTGTTGATGAAATTATATCCAGAATATCTAAAGATAATAAATTAGAATCCAAACTAGATAAAATAATAAAAAAAGCACTGGAAGATTATAGCAAAAATTTAATTGATCCATCTGAAGCTTGTGGTATTGTTGGTGCACAAAGTATTGGTGAGCCTGGAACTCAAATGACAATGAGAACTTTTCACTATGCAGGAGTTGCAGAAATTAATGTTACTTTAGGTTTACCTCGTTTAATTGAAATTGTTGATGCCAGATCCATTCCTTCTACACCTATGATGAATATTTATTTACGGGATGAATATAGATTGAATTCAAATTTAGCAAAAGAAGTTGCTAATCAAATTGAAATTACTAGACTAAATAGTATAGCAGATATTGAAACTGATTTAACTAACTTTGTTATTTATGTAAAACCCAATATGAATACAATGAAAAGTAAAAATATTACAATTGATGAATTAGCAGATAATATCAAAAAGTTAAGAGGTATAGACGCAAAGGTTGACAGGGAAAGAATAAAAATATCTCTAGATGATCCTAGTTATAAAAAATTACTTGATGTTAATGAAACTCTTAAAGATCTTAAAGTAAAGGGTATTGATGGTATAAGACGTATTATTATTAGAAATGAACCAAAGGAGGGTTATGTGATTTATAGCGAAGGAAGTAACTTTGAGGAGGTGTTAAAAATCAATGGAGTAGACCCATACAGAACAACAACTAATGATATTCAAGCAGTTGGAAGGGTGCTAGGTATTGAAGCTGCTAGAAATATGATTATACAAGAAGCTTATAATACTCTATCAGAGCAAGGTTTAAATGTAGATTTAAGACACATAATGCTTGTTGCAGATATTATGACGGTTGATGGAACAATCAGAGCAATAGGTAGACATGGGGTTAGCAAAGAAAAAGAATCAGTTTTATCTCGAGCGGCTTTTGAAATTACCGTTAGTCATTTATTACAAGCAGCCAGACGTGGTGAAACTGATAAACTTGGAGGAGTTGCTGAAAATATAATTGTTGGACAACCTGTTAATTTAGGTACAGGCGCAGTTGAACTTGTTATGAAAAGAGGTAAAAAGAAAGGTAATTAATATGGTTGAAGTAGATAAGATTTTAAAGGATACTATAAAAAATGGAGATGTAAAAATTGGTACCAAAGAAACTAAATCAGCAATAAATAAAGATTCTGCAAAACTTATTGTAATTGCAAATAATTGTCCAAATTTATCTGAAATCAGTGAACTAGCAAAGAAAAAAAAAGTACCTATTTACAATTATAATTCAAATTCAATTAACCTTGGGTATGTATGTGGTAAGGCTTTTGCTGTTTCTGTTTTTGCTGTAATTGACGATGGTGGAGCAAACGTTTTAAATCTTATTAAGAAAAGGTAGTTATTATGACAGACATAATGCTTTCAAATGAAGATATGCAATATATCAATATGGCTAATAAAGTGACAAAAACAGATATTCTAGATTGTATAAGTACAGAAGATAAAATTATTTTTATAGTAAAAAAAGGACAACTTGGAGCTGCAATTGGTATTAAAGCAAAAAATTTAGAGAAATTACGTGGATTATTTAAAAAAACGATAAAGTTTGTTGAATATGATTCAGATAAACAAAGATTTATTGTTAATTTATTTAAACCATATAAAATTAACAGCGTTACATTGGAAGGTGAAGAAAATTCATCAGTTGCAAAGGTTGATGTAAGTATAGGTGATAAATCCAAAATAATTGGTAAGGATGGACGGAATATAGAAATAATTCGTAACCTTGCACGTAGACATCATGGTATTAAAGATGTTCAGATTAAATAAAATAACTTAAATCATAATGGTTTCTAAATAAAGCTTATATACACTAGCGGGGGAACCTTTTGAGAATTAAAAAACATCCAATAATTGATTTCAAGTTTGATAAGAAAATACGTTTTTATTTCAATAATAAAATGATGTATGGTTTTGATGGAGATACTATAGCCTCTGCTCTTCATGCACAAGGAGTAAAAAAATTTACCACAAGTCAAAAATATAATCGACCTCGTGGATTTTTTTGTGGAATAGGTAAATGTTCTTCATGTCTTATGAGGGTTAATGGAGTTCCGAATGTTAGAACATGTATTGCTCCACTAAAAGATAGTATTTATGTTGAAATCCAAGATAAACTTCCACAATTGCCTAGTGCAAAATTTAAAGAAAAAACAAAGAAAATAATAGATGTTGATATACTTGTTATTGGTGCAGGTCCAGCTGGTTTATGTGCAGCAATTGAAGCAGCTAATCAAAATACTAGAGTTTTAATTGTTGATGAAAATCAATTTGTTGGTGGACAATTAGTTAAACAAACGCATAAGTTTTTTGGTTCAAAACAGGAAAAAGCTGGTACAAGAGGAATATATATTGCTAAAGAACTTGAAAAAGAAATTATAGAGTTACAAAAAAAAGGTAAAATAGATTTGATGTTAGATTCAACAGTAATAGGATATTATGAGGCGGATAAAAAAAATTATCATAAATTTGGTGTTGTAAAAAGAGAAAAATATGAAAGTACTCTTTATGAAGTAAATTGTAAAGCAGCAATATTTGCTTGTGGTGCAATGGAAAATATGCTTTTATTTCCAGGTAATGATTTACCTGGTGTTTATGGTGCTGGTGCTGTTCAAACATTGATGAATGTTTATGGTGTAAAACCAGGAAATAAAGTATTAATGGTTGGTGCAGGTAATGTTGGTCTTATTGTTTCATATCAATTAATTCAAGCTGGTGTAGTTGTTCAAAGTGTTGTGGAGGCTGCACCAAAAATTGGTGGATACAATGTTCATGCTGCAAAGCTAAGAAGATGCGGAGTTCCTATTTTAACTTCTCATTCTATTAAAGAAGTTTATG
>SMTZ1_10002886_pt1 | contig 17275 bp, 17 predicted proteins | sample DeeMarSWOR136_30_FD_25667 | JGI IMG/M metagenome (IMG submission 25667)
AGAAGTCGCATCCGATGTTGGGTGTATATGTTTCTGAGAAAGTTCCATCGCAAAATCTTTTCAACATAGAGGTTTTGCCTACTTTCCAGTCTCCCAAGGATAAACATTTGTATCTAAATGTACTTTGAAGATCAAGCATTTTTGAACTTTCGTTTTTAAGCGAATTTTGCATCATCTGCTCCCCAGAAACTTTTGAAATCTTCTAACTTGAATTTTGATTACTAAGTTATATATGATGTGCATCGTTTTTACGGTTTTTGTTCTTATAATGACTGCTTAACTAGGGAAAAAAGGAAAACTAGCTTTTGGTAATTAAATATTCAAAAAATAGACTAATAAAATTTAAAAAAGTGTAAGCAAAGGATTTTATGATCCTTTGCGTTTTTAATCGGTTTATCCGGTTTCTTTTTTCAGTTCTTCTATCTTGTTGTCTAGGCGTTCTAATTTTTTCTGAAGTCTTATTTTAAGGAATTCTAAGTACTTGAGTTCTTCTTCTTTTGACATGAGTGGGCCACATACAAATCCTATACACACGAAATAAACCTCCTTAAGATATTTTATTTTTGTAATAATAGAAGTGTATAGAATCTTTAAAATGACTACCTTTCAAAGGCTCTATGAGGGTTTATAGACCACAAATGTCTTTAATGTTAAAATTTTTAGCTCAAGTTGGCGTTAATAATTTGATAATTGTTTGTTTCTTTTAGCCTTAATTCAGCGCCAAATTCCTTTTCCATAAAAGTTTTAAGGTGACTGGTAAACTCGTTGAAAACTTTTTCCGTTCTTGAGTTATCAGATGTTAGTGGACGAATTGTGATCTGTGCAGTTCCTATTTCACGAACTGTGAATAAAGCTGTGTAAGACCCATCTGTTGTTATCCAAACTGCTGAAGATTCAAGATGATCAGTATAGTGGGATAAAAACCTGAAATCTCCCCAATATTTGCTAATTAGCTGTTCAACTATTGGTTTATGATCGATCATTTCAGTCTCTATAAACGCTTCAACTTGGAGAGAATGACTAGATTTTTGTGGGTTTTGATCGAACAAGTTAGCTGATTTTTCATCTATTTTGGTTGATATCAAGACCCTACCCTGCGGTGTTAAAAAATAGAAACCGTTTTTAGTACGGTCGATTAAGCCTTTTTCGAGGGCGCGTTTTAGAGATTTTGTTAGCTTTTGTTGGTGTATTTCCAGCCTGCGTTTTAGTCCCTGAAATGAATATTTTATCTCAGAAAATGGATCTTCAGCGAACACTCTTAGAACTTGTTCTTCATAAGGAGTTAAATCATGATCAATCTGTTCAAATGTTAATGAAGGAAGACTCGCTAGATCGTTATCAATGAATATTGAATTAAGATCTTTTTCTTCTTCTTGTAAACAATTTTCAATTCGCACCATGTGACCACCGCAATATACTATATAGGTATCTACATATAATGACTTACTAGTATTTAATGACTGCCTTTTTCCAAGTTTTATATGGTTGTTTTATCGCATAATTGAAGGAGGAGGATTAGAAGTTGTGGTTGATGAAAAAGATATAAAAATCTTGTTTTTTTATCGTTAAATTATGGTAGTAAAAGGAATTGAGAGAATAAAGAAATTCTATCCTATTTGGGCTATAATATCATTAGTATTTCTGTATTTCCTTCTTGAAAGCGAATATAGTGATTATTTGATAGTGATTGTTGTTCTCCTACTTCTAAAGGATGTTTTCATTGACATGCTAATGGGTAGAGGGTCAACGCCTTTTTGGTTTGAGCATGCGCCTTTTGTTATTTTTGTCTCTATAATCGGTTTGCTTGATTATTTTGAAGTAGAACCATTCACAGGTTTAGTTTCGCCGTTAACAATGTTATTAGCTATTTTTGATAGTTTTCTCGATTTTTTTGATGATATGGGAGTTTTTTAAGAATACAGGTTATGAGATAAAATTTGAGCTAGTAATAACATTATTCTAGTATGCTTCTGAGTTCGTTTAAACTTTTAATCACCCAATCTGGCTTCACCTTATATTCATCAGCAAGATGTGAATTTTGAGGGCTGTCATGGGTTTTTAGATAAGCAGCTCTCATTCCAAATTTTTTAGCGCCATAGATATCGGCATAAAAGTTGTCTCCTACAAATATTGCTTTGTTGGTGGGTATTTTTTGATCGGATATTGCTTTTTTGAAAATCGCTTCGTGGGGTTTTATCCAACCAACATCTGCGCTGATTGTGATGGTGTCAAAAAAATCGATTATTTTGAATTTTTTTAAGGATTTTAATAAGTCTTTGGATCGAGGGAAGTTAGAGATGATTCCGAGGTTTATGTTATAAACTGTTTTAAGGTCGTGTAAAAGATCTTTTAAGCCTGGGTGGAGTTCTGCACCGCTAAAAAATACGCTTATATAAAGGTCAATTGCTTTAATTATTACATCGTTTTCAGGTTGACATGAATAGCCAAATTTCCTTAATACATTGCAAAATCTTTCTTTTAAATTGATTTCTTTCAATGTTTTTTGTGAGATTAGGCGTTGTTCATCCCGTGTTTTTGAATAGGTTTCTTTAAAATCCCAAAAAGAGGGGAAAGCAAAACCCTCTTTAATAAAAAAGTTGTAGAGGTTTGCGACTTGTATGTCGTAGTGATATAGAACTTTCACAAGCGTGTTACCGAAATCAAACAAGATAGCGCGAATCTCTGACAAAAAAATCCCTATTTATTAAAAAATGTTGTAAAATAATAAGGTTTTTGAAATTGATGAGTTGTTATGAAGAAAAGAAAGGAGGATTAGTTTTTTGAAGTTTAAAGTTGCTTGGGGGATAACTGGTGCAGGGCACTATCTTCTTGAGTCTCATGATGCGGTTGAGGATCTTTTGAAGAAAGGTGTTTTTGTTGATCTTTTCTATAGTAAAGGGGGAGAAGAGGTTAGCAGTATGTATGGAATATTTGATAAGAGGGGATTTTATCAGAGGATTGAGGATAAGGATTATGCGAAAAATTTGCGGGGGGTTATCAGGGGGAGTGCTGAAGGACGTTCTTTTCCGAGCACAGGGCATTTATCCCTCAGGTATTATAATTTTGCAGTTATTTCTCCAGCAACAGCAAACACCGTTACAAAGCTTCTTTTTGGTTTTGCAGATACTCTTGTGACTTCTATGGCATCTCAGGCCATAAAAGGAAATAAATCAGTAATCGTTGTACCTACAGATTTTAGACCAGGACCTTTGAAAACTCGTTTACCAATAACGGTAAGAGCAGATAAATGTCCTGAATTTTGTGGCAGTATCAATTTTTGCGTTGTTGTTCCAAGGTGTCCTTATGGGGCTTTTTCATATGAGGGAGGTAGGGGGAAGGTTGAACGCATGTTTTGTCAGGGTTGCCAGTCATGTGTAGAGGCATGTCCTTATGGCGTGGTATCTTTCGGTGGAGAACATGTGATTACTGTTTCTCCAAGGGATGCTGAAAACTCTGAAAATTTAGCAAAACTTGGCTATTTTAAAGTGATAGAGACGCCAGAAGAAGTTGTTGACTTTCTCCTAGAAAACATGAAGAAAATTATTCCTAAAAGAGAAAATGAGGTTTTAAAAATGAAAATGAAATAAAAACAGTTTACTTCTTATTTTTTAATAGTCGGATTTAGGTTATTATTTAATAAGTGAAATATTTGTTTTCAATTGTTTAAAAGCACGTTTTAGGGCCATTTTTAACCCAAATTTGGTTATAGAATTTTAATAATAATTTATAAACGGTTTTTTTGTGGAAACTGCTTTTACTAACAAAAGTTTATTGTTTTTTCCTTGTTATTAAATCATAAAAAATTACAACGAATAGACAAGCAAGAATGGTTAGAATTGCTCCCTCAATAGTGTCTACAAATATAAAAATGATCATGAATCCTATAATAAAAACAAACCATATGAAAGCCGTGTCTCCCAGAGTTTCATTTATTCTATTTGATAGACTTACTTCTTTCTCCATTTTTTCTTCCTCCAACTGTTTTTTCATCTAAAAATATGCAATCAAGATTTTATCTTTTTCTAAACAGATTTTTTTATTTCCTATTTTTTTCTAATAACTTCTTGACCATTTTTAGGGGTGAAATGGATAATGTTTTATTACTATTTAGTTGCTATTTTTAGTAATTTTTTGGTTTTTTAGGAGTGTGTTTTTTTGAAGGATAGTGTTGAGAAGGTTTTGGCTTTAACGGGGAAGGATGCTGAGAAGATTGTTAGAGAATTTATTGAAGAGGCTAAAACCGAGGTTGAATGCGATACTAGGGTTCTTCCGATTAGTGTTGCTGCTTTTATGACTCCTAAACTTATTTTGGAGAATTTAGGAAAAGAGGATAGTAGGGATTATGATGTTGTTTTTACGCCGGGTATGATGCGAGGGGATTTAACGAAGGTGGGGAATGTTTTGGGTGTACGGGTTTTTAAGGGTTCCCGTTATGCTTCTGATTTTCCGCTGATTTTAGAGAATTTGGATCTTGAGTATTCTACGGAAAGGCCTGCGGATCGTCTTCTTTTAGAATTTAAGGTTAAGAAAGCTATGGAGATTATTGAATCTACTAACGCGAAGCCTTTGGTTCCTTCGCATTGTAATTTTATGGTTGGGGGGCTTAAGGTTGGTTTGGATTATCCTCCTAGAATAGTTGCGGAGGTTGTTGATGCTCCTAAAAGTTCAAATGAATCTATTCTAGAGCTTGTTAAATATTATTTGGATGGGGGAGCTGAGATAATTGATGTTGGTGCTCTTGCAGGTCTTCCTGATCCTGAAAGGATGGGAGAGATAGTTGGTTTGATTAAGGATTCTTTTTCTGTACCTGTGAGTGTTGATACTTTAGATGAAGGGGAGATTTTAGAGGGAATTGACGCAGGTGCAGAGCTTATTCTTAGCGTTGATTTTGGGAATTTGGAGGTTATTGATAGTATTTCTAAGGATGTTGCTCTTACCGTTATTCCTACCAATGTTAAAAAGGGTTATATGCCTAAAAGTGCTAAGGAAAGGGTAGAAAACTCGTTAAAACTTAGGGATATTCTTTATGAAAAAGGGTTTGAAAAACTTTTAATTGATCCGCTTCTTGAGTCAGCTGTTCATCCTGGGTTGATGAATTCTCTTTTAGGTTATCATCTTTTCCGGGAAGTAGATCCTGTAACCCCGATGCTTATGGGAGTAGGGAATGTTGTAGAGCTTGCCGATGCAGATAGTAGCGGGATGAACATGCTTTTAGCTGGTATTGCTGTTGAAGAAAATATTTCATGCATTCTTACAACAGAGGTTAGTGCAAAAAACACCTATTCTGTAAACGAGTTGGTGAGGGGTAGGAACTTAGCTTTTGTATCAAATGTTAAAAAAGCCTATCCAAAAGATCAAGGTATAGACCTTTTAGTTGCAAAAAGCAAACTTAGAGGAGAACCTTTAGACGATATATCAAATATACCGCAGGTAAAAGCTAAACCTGTTAAAGGATTTAAAATGGATCCTTTTGGTGTTTTTAGAATTTGGGTAAATCACATTGAAAAAGAGATCTTAGTGGTACATTATAGTACTGAAGGTGAGAAAACTAAAGCGTTCATAGGAAATTCTTCTCAAAATCTTTACAGGGAAATTCTCAATCAAGGTTTGGTTTCTGAAATATCTCATGCAGCCTACCTAGGAAGTGAGTTATCAAAGGCTGAAGCCTGTTTGAAATTGGGGAAGACATACATGCAAGATGAACCGTTTTAAAAAATGTTGAGAAAAGAACATGGATAATGCAAAAATATCGTTATTGTAGGATCGACACATTTCTGTTTTCAAGAATTTCTAGTTTTTTATTCAAGAGAACTCTATACCAAATTAGGGAAACTAGGAGAAACAGTGGAGAGATTAGGAGTAGTATAATAGCCAACAGGGGGAGGTTTACGTAAATTATTATGAGGATGAAGATGGGCCAGTCAAAAAATGTGATTATTATGCCTAATAGGATTCCATTTTTTATCTGGTTATAGCGCATGATTTCGCCTTTTCTAAGCTCTTCCTGTAAGTCTAAAAGGGATAAGTGGGGATTTTGGAAAAGTAGTGCTTTTGAAAATTCGACTCTTTTTCTCTCAAATTGCGGGATTTTTCTTTGACCGTAGCCTGTGTGAATGATCACATCTTTTTCTAGGAATTCGACTCTTCTGATATCTTCTATCCTGTTAAAAATCTCTTTTTTTTACCATCGTTTTAAAATTAAGTGGGAAGAAATAACAATTATCTGGGCATATTTGAAACATAGGTAAAATAAAAGCAGTCCGAAGAGTATTAAGATAATAAACGTTGCTTCCTTCGTGGTTGGGGATTCTTCTTCGGGTAGTGCGAGAAAAATGATTCCTGTGCCTATAAAAGTCGCCATCAAAATGTAGCCTACTATGCTTATTGGCCTATGATTGAAGAGGGTGGTGTTTTTACTATGTTCCACTTTAACTCCCTTTTTTAAATAAAGCGTATTTTAAGAATTATTGTTTTTTGTTGTTATTAATTTAGAATTTTAAATTTAGAAATGTTTTAAAGTTGTTGGGATTTAATAGCGGTGTATGGAGCACGAGGATTTAGTAGATTATGCTGTGGAACATGGGTTAAGGGAGGGGGCTTCGTATGTTGAAGCTCGTCTTGAGGGAGTTATGGGTGATCAGTTATTGTTGAAAAATGGTAATTTGGATGTTGGGGGGTTTTTTAGGAGGTATGGATTGGGGGTGCGGGTTTTAGTAAATGGGGCTATGGGATTTTGTAGCGTGAACGATCTTTCAACGAGGGAAAAGGTTAGGGAAGTTGTTAGTAATGCGGTGAGGCTGGCAAGAGCTTCCTCGAAGCTTAGGAAGGAGCCGATAAAGTTTTCGGATGTAGAGGTTGTGGATGTACGTTATGAGGGGAAGTTTAAGGAGAATGTTTTAGATGTTGATTTGGAGGAGAAAATTTCCCTGCTTTTCGATGTAGATAAAACGGTAGATACTGATTCTTCTGATGTTTTTATCCCGTTTAGATTAATGCACTTGCTTAGTTTTAATAGGGAAGAATATTTGGTTACAAGTGAGGGAGCTAGGGTAAGGTCTTTCATACCACGAGTTTTTTTCACCTCTTTATTCACAGCTTTTAACAAAGTAAATAACGAGAGTGAACACGGACCGATACAGAAGGGTTCTTCTGGTGGATGGGAGGTTGTTCGGGGCTGGGATTTGAAGGAGATTGTTGAGAGAGAAGTGGTGATTTTGTCAAAAGTTTTAAGAGAAGGAAGAGAACCTCCGAAAGGAGTTATTGATTGTGTCATTGGTAGCAATATAACAGGGATCGCTGCTCATGAGAATTGTGGGCATCCAAGTGAAGCTGACCGCATTCTGGGACGCGAGGGGGCACAAGCAGGAGAGTCTTTTTTAAATAGAGAAATGTTAGGCCAAAGGATAGGGAGTGAGAAGGTTACGATTGTTGATGATCCAACATTAGAAGGGTCTTATGGATTTTATCTTTATGATGATGAAGGGGTTAAGGCGAGGGAGAGGGTTTTGATTGATAAGGGAATTTATAAGGGGATGCTTCACAATAGGGAAACTGCCTACTTTATGGGTACTCAAAGCAATGGTGCTTCCCGTTCCGCGGGTTATAATCGTGAGCCTGTTATAAGAATGGCGAACACCTATATGAAACCCGGAGATTATAGTTCTTTGGAGGAGTTGATAGAGGATATAAAGCTTGGCGTTTATATTGTTTCTTTTACTGAGTGGAACATTGATGATAGGCGTTTTCAGTCTAAATATGGGGGAAGGGAAGCTTATTTGATTGATAAAGGGGAGCTAAAATATCCTGTGAGACGACCTGTTTTGGAGATTACTACTACTGCTCTTTTTGGAAGCATTGATGGTTGTACTCAGGAGGTTGAATTTGATGCTGCTTTGTGTGGGAAATCTAACCCTGAGCAAATAGCACCAGTTTGGCACGGAGGGCCTTGTGCACGTTTAAGAAATGTTAGGTTAGTTTAAAAGGAGACTTAAAAGGATGACTTTTGGTAATGATTTTGAGGCTTCTTCTTTTTCTTTTAGTGGACTTGATGTTTCGGAGTTATTAAAGGATATTGTGAGCTTTTGTGTGAAAACAGCTGAAGATGGAGATGTAGATGATGTGGTCGTGATGGGGGAATCTTATAAAAATAATCAAGTGAGGTTTGCGGGGAACGAAGTAAGCATTGTAAAACAGTGGAATGGTTTAAAATTGCAGGTTTTTGTTTCTTGTGGGCGTAAAATTGCGATGACACAAATTGACCAAACTGAAAAAGATGTGGTACGAAGTACTGTTGAAAAGTTGGTTGTTTTATGTAAAACGATGAAGGAGAATGAAGGTTATTTTGGAATAGCCGAAGGACCTTTTTCTTACGATCCTATTCCAAAAACTTTTGATACTAAGATTTGTAACCTTGGAGAAAAGGCAATAGATTTTGTTGAAGGAGGGATAAATTCTGCTGTAGGGGAAGGAGCAAAGAGGGCTGCAGGTGTTTTTTATTTTGGTGAAAGATATTATTTTATTCAGACGAATAGAGGTGTTGAAAAGGGGACTGGTGGAACTTTTTTGCGGTTCACTATTAGAGCTTTTGTGGATGAATTATCTTCTGGTCAAGGTATAAGTGTTTCACGTTGTTTAGCAGATTTTGATGCAGAAAAGGCAGGGAGTGAGGCGGGGCATATAGCAAAACTAGGCGTAAATTCTGAGGAGGCGAAACCTGGACAGTATGACTTGCTTTTAAATCCAACAGTGGGAGCAACATTCTTAGGGGCGACTGTTGTTGCTGCAAATCCTTTTTGGATAGAGTCTGGTTTAAGCTGGCTTGGAGGGAAAGTAGGGGAAAAAATAGGCAGTGAAAAAATTACAGCTTATGATGATGGAAGGCTGGAAAATGGTTTAAAAAGCATGATTTTTGATGATGAGGGGGCACCCACTCAAAAAACGACGATAATTGAAAAGGGAATTTTAAAGGGATTTATACACAACACAAGCACCGCAAAACGCTATAACGTGGAAACTACTGGTAATGCGGGAATAATTTCTCCACAACCAAGTAATATAGTATTTGAGCCAGGAGATTACTCTTTTGAAGAACTTTTAAACGAAACCGGGAACAATCCTATGTTATATATAACCTCAACTCGCTATACTAGGTTTATGAACAGAGTTGAAGGAACTTTTTCTTCAATACCCAGGGACGGAATGTTTCTGATTAAAAACGGAGAGTTATGGAAGCCTGTTAGGGGTCTTAGAGTTTCGGACAACATTTTAAGCATTTTTAAAAACACGATAGCACTAAGCAAAGAAAGACAGCAAATTAAGTGGTGGGAAGTAACTACTCCTATAGTTTCACCCTTCTTCTTGGTAAGGGATTGTAATTTGTCTAAGCCTACGAAATAATAAAAGGAATTGAAAAAAGGGAAAAAGAGGATTTTTATATCTATTTCAAAATAATGTCGATATCTAAGTTTTGGGGTGTGTTTTTTTAATGGATCTTTTTGAAGCAATAAAAAGTAGAAGAAGTATTAGGAAGTATACGGAAGAAGAGGTTTCAGAAGAGGATTTAGAAAAAATTTTGGAAGCTGCTATTTGCGCGCCTTCTGCTGGTAATCGTCAAGCATGGGATTTTGTTGTTGTTCGGAACGACTCGGTTAAAAAAGAGCTTGTTGGAGCTGCTAAAGGGCAAAAATTTATTGCGGAAGCACCTGTAGTGGTTGTTGTTTGTGCAAATATGGAGCGATCTGCAGCACGTTATAGAGCACGTGGTAGTGGACTTTACTGCATCCAGGATACTGCTGCAGCTATCCAAAACATGCTTCTTGCAATAACGGCTTTAGGTCTTGGAGCTTGTTGGATTGGAGCTTTTCATGAAGAAGTAGCAACAAAAATATTAGAACTTCCAACAATTGTTAGACCAGTAGCCATGTTGCCTATAGGCCATCCAGCGGAAATACCGCAACCAACGCCACGGTTCAGATTGTCAGAAGTTTTACACCATGAGAAATGGTGAAAATTCGTTAAAACCTAAAAGAAAAATCTAAGATTAAATAGAAGGACAAAGTGAGGGATTAAGCCGTATTTTAAAACGAAGATTTTCTATCCCAGTTTTTAATGATTTATTATCGGTTTTTTGGTGCACATAAGGCACATAAACCAGTTATTGCATCGTGACAGCTTACACAAGTAATTTTCCCACATAGAATACAGCGTCTAGAGGAAGATGATGTTTTTCGACATATTTCACAAGTAAAATAATTTTTATCTTGTTTTTTCAAAAAAACCCCTCATAACTAACTTTTGTATATATTCTAGGTTTTATAATATGATTAGTTTCTCTAAAATTTTTATGTCTTTAAATAGAATTTCTTTAAGTTTTGGATTATAAATTGCTGCTGCTGGGTGGTTTAACGGCAGATAAATAATTTTTCCTATTTTTTTAGGTTTCCAGTAGTCCTTTGATATTGATATTTTTTATTAATTAATGTTTTTATCCTACTCTTCCGAGGGTACATATTATTAGGATTTCTTTAACCAAATGCTTAACCATACGCTAAGGACGTAAATAAATTGAAATGGAGTTGGGTTTGATTATAAGTTAAATTCTTGGGAGGAGATTGGAGGTTAAAAATAGTTAAAGGTAACATAAATTTTAAAGAGGCTTTTTTATGGTGTTCTTTTTTGATAATTCTTCGACTTCACCTGATTTTTTGATAGAAAGATGGTTTGAAAGGGGATTTAAGCATGCTATAGAGATTTTCATGGCTTTGATTCCTTTGTTTTTTATATTGGGATTATTTCTTATTGTTTTAGGCGCTATATTATTTCTCTCTGACATTTCACAAAGAACCGGAAAATCCTTTATCGTATGGGGAGTGATTTTTGTAATGGTGACTTCTGCACCCCTAATAACATAGAATAAGGATTTAAAAAGATCAAAAAAATTAAAATTAGTTTTTTGCGGTGTTTTAATATGATCGTGCAATGTATACTATTTTTTTGGCTTTTTCTCCGCATATAACACAGTTTCCTTCCGGTTTTTCTTGTATGTCTATTCTTGTACCCCTTACATCTGCTGCTAGTTCCTCTTTTATTTTCGCTGCACAAGGTTCACCATCCATATCTGTTGAACAGAAGGGAGCCTTTGCAACTCCGTTATTTTCAATTATTGCCTTTAAGTCTTCATAATTTTTCGCATCTTTGAATACTGCTGCATACTTTTCTTTTGCTCTTTTTTTTAGGTTTTCAAGGATTTTTTCTTCAAGCTCTTTTAACTTGTTTAAGAGTTCTTCTTCTTTAATCTCAATTTTTTCATCAATGTCTCTTCTATAAATGGTAAGGTTTCCACTTTCAACTTCTCTTGGACCAATTTCAAGTCTTACAGGGACACCTTTCATTTCCCAGTAATAATATTTATCTCCTGGAGTTTTATCGCTATCATCGACTGATGCTCTTATTCCTTCTTTTTGAAGGAGTGAAAGAAGATCTTTGCTTTTCTCACTTACTTTTTCCATCTTTCCTTTAACTGGTATAGGGACAATTATTACCTGTATTGGGGCAAGTTTAAAGGGAAAAATCAGGCCTTTGTTATCTCCATGAGCCGTAATTAGCGCAGCGTAAATTCTAGATATAGCAGGACCATAACAGGTTTGATAGACATATTTCATCTGTAAATCTTTGTCTTGAAACATGATTTTAAAGGGTTTAGCGAAGTTTTGACCAAGAAGGTGTGTTGAGGGCAGTTGAAGCATTTTACCATTGGGCATAAGAAAGTCTGAGCCATAAGTGTTTATTGCTCCTGCAAATTTATCCCATTGGGGTCTTTGGAAAAAGATGAAAGGAATTCCAAACTGTTCGGTCATCACTTCGTTTGTAGTTTCCATATCTTCTATAACCTGTTTTTCTGCTTCTTCTAAGGTAGCGAAAGCGTTGTGAGTCTCAATCCAATAAAATTCTCTACCCCTTATGAAAGGCTTAGTCGCCCTGCCTTCATACCGCCATACTTGACAACTCTGATATCTTTTAAAAGGCAACTGTTGGTGACTTTTTATCCAAAGAGAATAAAGTTGATAAAAAGCAGTCTCTGAAGTGGGTCGTAAAGCTAATTTTTCCTCCAAAGGTTCTGCAGCACCATGCTCCGTAATCCAGAACACCTCAGGCGTAAAACCTTCTACATGTTCTTCTTCCAACATGAAGTTTCTCTCAGGAATTGCTGCAGGAAACATAACAGGTAAATGACCTTTCCTTTCAAGAGCTTCCTCATACATCCTATACATTATTTTCATAGTAATCGTAGACCACGATTGAAAAACAACAAAACCTTTAACACCATACCTTAAATCAGCAAGCTCCGCTACCTCACAAATTTTATTATACCACTCAGTGAAATTGTTATCCTTATCAATATCGAAAGTTACTTTCTCACTTTTTTCCACTTTTTCAACCTGTTCTTCTCGAACCATCTACTAAACGCCACCAATTTAAAAATATCAGCTAAAATTACAAACTTAGGCATTTACAATGAATATTTTTAAGTTTAAAATATTTTGTTTTTATCTCTTTCAGGTTTTATTAGATAAAAAGACAGCTTATAAAGCCTTGATACGCTAATCCATAAAAACTTCTTAAAAAAATAAGACCGGGGATAAAAAACTGTAGAGCTAAGATATATTTCGTTAATTTAGTTTCATTCTACATGAATTCTATATTGATCGATATCTGGACCTATGAGGTCTATGAACCTTCTTGCGGATCTTTCGATGTCGCGAGATTGAGTTATTGAGCGGCCAACTACTAGAATGTCTGCACCTTGTTTTAGCGCTTTTGGGGCGGCTTCTAAATCTATACCTCCGGCAACACCTACTAGGATTTTGTTTTTGAATTCTGTTTTTATCTGTTTTAGTATTTCCCATCGTCTGTCTTTTTGGGTTTCTGCATCAATGCTTCTGTGGAGGATGACGACATCTGGTAATTCTTTTAAGGAGTTTAAGAGGGCTACAGGGTCTTCTAAGCCTATCGTGTCTATTATTGCGTAAATGCCTATCCTGTGGGCTTCATAGATGAATTTTTCTAAGGTTTCTTTATCAGCTGGGCCTGCAACGACTACGCCATCTGCTGTTTCTTCGAAAGCTATATCTACTTCCACTTGGCCTGTGTCGAGAGTTTTAAGATCTGCGACAATAAAAATATCTTGTTTGATTTTTCTGATCTCGCTGATGGCTTTTACACCTTCATTCTTTACAAGGGGGGTTCCAACTTCCAAGATCACGTTGTCACTTTCAGGGATTTGTTTGATTATTTCAAGGGTTGCGTTTAAAGAAGGATTATCTAAAGCGACTTGGAGGTATGGAGGGCGCCATAATCGGTTATTAACTCTAAAACCTGTTATGGGGTGTTTGGCACGATCTTTATCATACATGATTTTATCTAAGGGTGGATAGTTACTTAAAGCTCTTTTTATTGCAAGTTTTGTTGCTGCGTAGTTATAGTGGAATATTTTACGATAATCTGAAGCTTCTGGGTGGATAAAAACACTGCAAATGATTACCCATTCATCAATTTTGTCTTTGGGGATAATTCCGTCTTCGACAGCATCAGCAACCGCTTTTGCTACAGCATATTGGGCTGGACCAAAGATTTTACCAGCATCTTTCATTGTTTTTATTGTTACTTTTGGAACTATTAAGGTGGGTGGTTTCGGGAGGAGGTTTGGTCGTATTACTGCGAGGAGGGGGGTATGACCAGAGGATAATTGGGTTAAACCATTAGCAAATGCTACGCCTACCGGCCCGTTTTTTTCGCCAATCAATAAGTCAACATGAGCGAGTTCTGGTTCTTTTCCTAAAAGGGCTTCTCCAATTAACATATAACAACAACCACCAAAACCTTTAAAATGGTGATTTTTAAGATATTGGGGAGTATTTTCTAGTTTTTTAGTTATATATTACTTTGTATTATCCTGAAAATAAATCTTCTTTTTCATAACCCAAGGAAATTTTTAAGCTTTTTAGGGGTTATGAAAGAGATTTTACTAGGAGATAAGATGCTATTTCGGCTTTTAAAGCTTCTTCTGAAGCTATTTTAATTTTTTTGTCCCCAAGTAGGAGGCTTGGAGTTTCGGTTATCCCGTATTTTTCTGCAAATTCTGCCGCTTTTTCTAAATTAACAACTTTTACCCCGATTACTTCACTAAGCCCTAACTCTTTTAGGATATTTTTTACTTTTATTTTCATAGAATAAGCATCTTCTTCCTGGTCTACGAAAAGTAGTAAAACTGTTTTTATTTGTAGAGCTAAAATTTTGTAAAGACATTCATTGCAAGGATTTAAAGGATCAAGAATTTTTAATCGATCTAGTGTTTCCATCGTATCTTTAAATTGTTTTGTTGTTACAGTTTTTCCTAAAATTTTTATGGGATTTCTTTTAGAGAAACAGTGAATTATGCCTTCATTTTGGTTTGATATCACTCTGTCGAAGCAGATACCTTTTAATTCTTCTTTGGATTTACCTTGAAGATCTTTTAAAAAAGGAGAATTTTTTGAAGTAGAGGAGGGTAATTTTATAAAAATAACAGTGGGAGAGTCAAGATCAAGCATGCAAAAATATGTATCTCTTACCCTCCGTAAAAGTGGGCAGATTTCGAACATTTCTACTGCATCTTCGCTTTTTTTCTTGGTCTTTTTTGGTGTCATTAAGTAATATTTTTTACCATAATTGTTAATTGTTATGGTTTTCTATAATGTTTTATTTAATCCATTTGATTTATATTTGATTTATTTAAAAAATCTTTTAAAGATAAACCCACTTCCCACGTTTCTTCTGTGATTAAATAACTTTTTTCACCGCGTTTAGTAAGGTCTTCTATCTTGAAAAGCTTCCAAGTTTTCAATCTTTTCAACTTTGCCAGAATAAACCCTAATGCAGAAAAATAATCTGCATATATTTTCACAGGTTGAACATCTGACTCGCTTAAACGTATAGGGAAAGATGCAACATCTTTCATTTCACAAACAATACGAATACGCCCATTACCTGCAATAAAATCCGGCCTACACTCTCCTTTTTTCCCGCCACCACTAGTGGGAAAAGGTACTACCTTGAAATTCGCGTTTTCAAACTTTTTAAAGACGCCATATTTATATCGATCTCTGGCCAAAGCTTATTTTCTCCAAAAAAAATTTTTTAAAAATCCTTAAACGTTTAATTAGCAATTGTTAATCTATCGATCTGATTATTTCAGTTTTAGTAACCCTTAAAGTTTTGAAAAAGTCTTCTTTTTCTTGATTTCGTTTCTTTACTTCGCTCCACGTTGAAATAAATAACAACAAAAGTAGAGTCATGATTACAATTGCAGGAAGCCAAACTTCACTCCACTCGCTTATGTACGTTGCTATGAAGTATATAGCAAAGATTCCAATTGGAACTGAAAAAAGCCACGAGAGAGCAAAATTACGCATCAAGTCACAATAACAAGGAAAACAAACCTTTCGCTCACTATAGAACGAACGAGGAAATCTAGCAACGTAGGAATTTATACACTCCTCACATATTGGAGCACCGCACTCCGTGCATTTGTTAACTGATTCTTTACGTGGGTGGAATCTACAAAAATTAATAATGTCTAAGGACAATATCTCTCCACCTTTTAATCTAAAAATAATAAAGGAGTAAGAGGTTTCTTTAGTTATCCAACTATTCATGTTATGAGTTATAAGAACTTTTCCCGTTAAAATATACTAAAACTGGTCGAAACTGATGGAAATCATTTAAAAACTAGAAAACTTTCATAAAAATATCTTAAAGGGGAAATAAGAGAGAATAGGGCTAATAAAGAGCATGTAAATTTATTTTTACGTCTATTACGAAACTCTTTTAAATTTGTCTTTTAATTTTAAAATTACCAAAACTTCTGAAAATAATAAAGTTTTATTTTCTTTGAGGTAACGAGTTATGGAAATTCCAATACGCTGTTTTACCTGTGGCAACTTAATCGCAGATAAATATGAAGAATTTGTACAACGAGTAAAGAAAGGAGAAGAACCTAACAAAGTTTTAGACGATTTAGGACTAAAAAGATATTGCTGCAGAACTATGATAATAACACATGTCGAAATTAGTGCGGAAGTCTCCCTTTTCTAACGTTTCAAACATCAAATTTTGATTAAAAATATACACTTAATAACATTTAAAGAAGTATAATAGAGCAATTAGGAGTGTCTTTTGATTGGCTTACATAGAAGAAGGACGAGTAACCGAAACTATTGAAGAAGAAGCTATGCTAATGAGTAAAGAGTCCTATCTAAGCCATGGAATCCACATTGGCACGAGAATAGCAACTGCAGACATGCGTCCCTTTATCTATAGGGTTAGGAGTGATGGTCTTTTTGTTTTGGATGTCCGTGCTACGGATACGCGCATAAAAGTAGCGGCGCGGTTTATTGCGAGGTATCCTGCAGAAAGTGTTGTTGTTTTTTCAGCTCGTCAATATGGTCAAGCGCCTGTTAAAAAATTTGCTGAAGTGACTGGGTGTATTGCTTATCCAGGGCGTTTTATACCTGGCAGTTTGATGAATCCCTCCTTGTCTACTTATATTGAACCGGAACTTATTGTTTTGACGGATCCACGGGCTGATAAGCAGCCCTTGTCTGAGGCTAATCAGGTCGGGATTCCTGTGATTGCGCTTTTAGATACTGATTCGACAATAAGTGGTGTTGATCTAGTTATTCCGTGTAATAATAAGGGTAGGCGTTCTTTGGCTGCGGTTTATTGGTTGTTAGCAAGGCAGATATTAAGAGAAAGGGGGACTATTCCTCCTGATGGAGAAATAAGTTTGAATATAAATGACTTCAAAATGAAAACTACGCCCTTTTAGGTTTTTTTCGAGGGATTTTTTTGGCAAAAAGGGTGGTTGCTTCTGCGCCTGGTAAAATAATTCTTTTTGGTGAACATGCTGTAGTTTATGGAGAGCCTGCGGTGGCGGTTGCTGTAGATAGGCGTGCTCGGGTTGTAGTTGAGGAGAGGGGTGATTTTGAGGTTGGAATTTTAGCACCTGATTTGTCTTTAGAAGCTGTTTTTGATTTGGAAAAGGTTTCTTCTGAGGATTCTTTTTCGTTTTTTGAAGTTCCTGAACGTTTAAAGAATGTTGTTAGGGCTGTGGAGGTAAGTTTGGATGCTTGTGGGTTGAAAAGAGGGCTAAATATTGATATTAATAGTGATATTCCTCCAGCTGCAGGCTTGGGATCATCTGCTGCTGTAGCTGTTGCTACTGTTGCTGCCGTGGGTA
>SMTZ1_10007200_pt1 | contig 17271 bp, 19 predicted proteins | sample DeeMarSWOR136_30_FD_25667 | JGI IMG/M metagenome (IMG submission 25667)
ATAGCGTCCGCTATGAGTGCGTGGCCAATGGAAACCTCAAGTATGCCCGGGACGACAGAGCAGAATTTTCCGAGATTTTTCAGGTTCAGGTCGTGACCTGCATTAAGTCCGAGACCGATTTCATTAGCGAACCTGGCAGCTTCGGCAAATTCCTCAAGCGCCTGCTCTATGTTTTCGTTTGTTCGAAAGGCCCTGGCATAAGGCTCGGTATATAACTCGATTCGGTCGGCCCCGATTTCCTTTACCATTTGGATGCCTTCGGTATCCGGGTCCATAAAAAGACTTACTCGGATGCCTAAATCTTTAAGCTGCTTTATGACCGGTTCGAGGCGTTTTTTGTTTTGTTGCATGTTCCAGCCGTGGTCGGAAGTATTGGCGCCCGCGGGGACCAGTGTGGCTTGGTCGGGCTTTAGCTCTTGCAAGAGCCCCATCAGTTTTCCTGTGAAGGGATTACCCTCTATATTGAACTCGACGGTAACCATCTTCTTAAGCTGACGGGCATCGTCATATCTTATGTGTCGCTCGTCCGGGCGGGGATGGACCGTTACGCCGTGAGCACCGGCTTCAATAACGGTTTTGGCAGACTCTAATACACTTGGTATACCGATATCACGCTGGTTCCGCAGCAGAGCGATTTTATTTAGATTAACGCTAAGTTTCGTCATTTTTTTGAGTTCTCATAAGACCTTAGCAATTATATAACCGTGTTGGTTTACATCAAGCAAATTAGATTATAAAATGTTGCCCGGTGTAAAAGATTATAAGGCCGCAGCACCGTAAGGAGCATAAATGCCAAAGGCAATAAAAATCACGGCAGGTCAAATTCAGGTCGCAGCGGAGCTTAACGACAGTCCGACGGCAAAGTCTATCTTTGAGGTGCTTCCGATTAAGGCAAGGGGCAAGCGATGGGGCGGTGAGATATATTTTCCGATACCGGTAGAGGCCGGACTTGAGGCAGACAGCCGGGATGTTCCGGAGGCTGGAGAATTGGGATATTGGCCGGCCGGAAGTGCTTTTTGTATATTTTTTGGACCGACCCCTGCTTCACAGGCCGACGAAATCAGGGCGGCATCGGCTGTGAATATTATCGGTAAAGTTTTAGGCGATTTATCCCAACTTTGGAATGTGCCCGACGGAGCTGATATCCTGTTAGAAGCGGATTAATGCTAATTTTATCGTCGGTGAGGATGGCAAAAAACCTGAAAATATTCTTGACAATTAACGTCTGTTATCTTTCAATATATAAGACGGAACTTGAATGATATTTTTAGAAAAAATTTGGACGTAACTTAAACTGAATTGTCAATTTTGAAGGAGGCATATTATGAAAAAGATCATAATTTCTATGCTTGTTTTGCTCGTTCTGTTATGGAGCAGCAATTCGGTCTTTGCTAAGGGAAAAGGTAAAGGTGCCGGCGGTCAGAACAAACAATCAGGGGAGATCCGGAACAAGGACGAATCCCAGGAAAAAAGGGAAACTGCAACAAAAGAATTAGAGAAAGGCAAGAGCAAAGCCGAGGCGGAGAAACAACGTGTCAAGGCTAATAAGGGCGGGCTTAAGAAAGAAGAAAAACAAGCCAGTACAGAAAAAGGCAAGGCGCTACAAAAGGAAGCCAGCAGGGCCAAAGGAAAGGCTGAAGAAAATATCGCCAAAGGTAAAGGCCATCAGCAGCAAATGAAAGCCCTGGAGAAACAGTTGCTTCGTGAGGAAGCAAAATACCGGAAGCGCCAGGCTCATTTTAAACGTATCAGGGAATTGGCCACCAAGAAAGGTGACAAGGATATCCTTGCACGGCTCGATAAACTTGAGGCAAAAGAACGCAACCGTTATGAGAGCAAGCGGAATCGTGTGCGGGAAAGAATGCGAACGATGCAGCAAGAGAGTGAAAAGGACAAGGCACTTCAGAAAACTGTAGAGAAAAGCGCTGCCAAGGAAAAGGGAAAGGCCCAAGCTGATGCCGAAAAAGCAAAGAAAAAACTTGAGGCTGAAGCAAAGAAGGCTAAAAAGCAGGCAGGAAAACCCGAAGAATAAAATAAGTGAGTATGACAGTGAGAATACTTGAGATTCGAACTGGTCACAATAAGAGGACAGCAATTTAAAAGGAACAGAAAAATGCTTCGAAAAGTATTTGTTATAATTTTACTGGCAATACTCGGCTCTTTCTACCTTGGAGGATGTGACAAGACTTCCAGCGATAGCGAAACAGACGAGGAGGTCGTGGTAAAAACTCAAGCTGAATATGATGCCGAGGCGGAAAAACAAATCACCGAAGAGAATATGGAAGAAGAGCTTAAGAAGCTGGAAGAGACTATTGATAAAGAGATCGGCGAGGAGTAACAGCAAGGTCGCCTTGTGAAGAATCATGGTAAGTGAGCATGTGCTTGGGATAGTCTGTTGACGTGGTGTCTGAAAAGACGCTGCGTAGTGGATTGATATGAAGGAAAAGTTTAAGCCATGCCCATGTAATGTTATTGCCAATTTCCTGCAAGGACACTGAGATCCCTGGCATCGATACAGCCATCATTCGGCTCGGAAATATCGCAATCCGCATTCCAATTTTCATCACCGGGCTTACTCTGCCAGGCAGAAGCCATGACGGCAAAATCATACATATTTACAATTCCATTCAACTGGAAGTCACCCTGCTTGCAGAGCACGGCCCGCCAGGCCTCGCGCTGGCCCTGGGAGTTCAGCGCGTCACCAACGACCGTCAAACCGTTTTCCGAAATACCCGTTGCTTTCCATGAAGCCCAGGGATCGGCTAACAGCCAGCCGGACAGGTCCAGCCCGAAATCCTGCTCCAGAACGTCCTGAAGCAGTCTCATACCATGTTTTTGATCCCAGATAAAGGCCTTCTGTTCATCAAAACCGCTATTATTCTGGACGTAGCCCACTATAACCGAGCCATCCCCCGAGACAGCCAGGGCACGCGAGTGATAGTTGGGCAAACAGGTACCTAAAAGAGAAAGTCCGGTTTCCTTTGTCCAGTGATATGCCTCGAACAATTGAGTTTCGTAATTGTCTAATCCTCCAACCACAACCGAACCATCACTCGAGGTCGCGTTTGCTGTATGTGAATCAAAACCAAGCACTTCGCACTCTGTCCATCGGAAACAATCTCGATAGGGAAGGCCTTCGTAAATTCTATGCCCGACTACCGTCAATCCATCTGCCGAGACAACTTCAGCACTGCTCCGGACCCCTTCGTCATGCAAGTCTTTCAGCCGGCATATTCCTGTTTCAGCCGTCCAACGGAACGCTTCTTCTATGATACCTACCACCCATGAAGTGCCGACCACAGTCGAGCCATCGCCGGAAATGCCTTTGGTTATGATGTTTATTCCTGTTGAATCGATACGGTCCAATTGTCCTGAAATATGCCACCGGAAACCTTCATAGCCGTAAGGTGGCGAATCGTTTATCCTGCCATACCCCAAAACAAAATCGGCGTCTGAAGAAACATCTATGGCCCAGCTCTCTGTCAGGCCTTCCGGTATAGGTATGCCGACAATACCCTCGGCGGCTGTCCAGCGAAACGCCTGCACACCGGAAGCCGTACGGCTCGTACCTACAACCACCGACCCATCAGCAGAGACAGATGTCGCCTCGCTGCAGGAACCACCTGCAAGATGCCCCAAGCCCTCGAAACTGGCCGCGATGCATGCCCCACGTATAGTGAGAATTACAATGAGGATAAGAAACAGGAATGATTGCCTTGACATCCTTAATTTTCCTGTCCCGGATAAGCCCAGATTTCCCGTATACGTTCGACAATCTACATTACCGAGCCTTATTTACAAAATAATACCAAATCAATCCGAAAAAGTCAATCACATCAACCAGGTAACTTATTTTTTACAAAATTTATTTTTTGGGTTAAGATATGTTGTTTATGAAACCAGATTGAGTTTGAGAATAATTTAAGAAAAGGAACGAACCGGTATTGAATAAAAACGTAATAGTGCCGATAAGTTTACCGTGCAAACTACATGAAATTGTTACTTTTGAGGAAACAATATGGAAACAAATGAAGAAATGACACAAGAAAACAAATGCGATACTAATTCATCAGGTTCCGGTGGTGATTGCTGCTCATCCGGTTCCGGGAACTGGAAAAGCTGGAGGACGGTGGTTTTTATTATAGTATTACTGGCTGCTGGAGCGCTGGCGGCCCATTCGGTGCTGTCAAAAGGGACTAATTCACTCTGCGGTGGGATTGCAGCCGGCCTATGTCCATTGAACAAGTCTTGTTCAAGCAGCAACGGCTGCGAGTTAAAAGCCGCCGGTACTGAAAATGCAGCTTGTATTATAAAAGAAAAGGCAAATAAGCCTTCTTCGTGCTGCCCGAATGCCGAAGTTCCAAGTTATTGTCCGAACGCCGGTACTTCGGATTGCTGTGCAAATACTGAGACGCCAAGTGGCTGTCCTATTACAGAGAATCAAGGCGGCTGTCCGAAAACAACTGCGGCTTCCGGCTGTTGCCCGAATGCCGGTTCTGAATAAGGGGACGAATATTGCAGGAATGGATCAATCAGACACTTGAGTCTGGAGCGTTTAGCTGTACAGTCCTGCTTGCATCCTTTCTCCTTGGTCTGATAAGTTCTATAGCATGCGCATGCTGTACCTTTCCGATATTGGGAGCTTTAGTAGGCTATTCCGGTTCGCGAAAGGGCAGAGGCTGGCAGGCGGTTTTACTTGCCGGCCTTTTTTTTATGTTCGGTGTGATAATTGCAACCATCATTCTTGGAAGCATAGCGGGCTTTATGAGCGAAGTTGCCCAAACTAAACTGGGCAAATACTGGAAGCTCTTTGGCGGATTTATAATAATCTTTTTTGGTCTGGGTACGCTTAGATTACTCCCTTTTAAATTTCCCAAAAAGAAAGTTCCCGAAGGCAAATCACGGCCGACAGGACTCTTGCCTGCGGCGTTGTTCGGCCTGGTCATCGGAGGTGGGATCGGATTCTGCTCAATGCCGTGCAATCCCGGGATTTTCATTGTGTTGGGAGCGGCCGTTGTTCAGGGATACAACCTCAGGACGATAGCGATGCTCATCGCCTACGCAATCGGTTTCAGTTTGCCTTTGGCAGCGATAATGTTGGGAGTGTCTTTCGGTAAGTCGGTGGCCAGGGCGAAGAAGACAGTTGCCGCGATAAGAATCGTAGCCGGAATCGTCCTTATTGCCGCAGGCTTTTACTTCCTGGCGACTATATGATAATTGAGAAAAAGCCGATTTATCATTAGTAATCCACAATCGCCTTCATATTTCCAGATTGCCGGTCAATCTATTTCTTGCTAAATAACACTTTTTTGGTTATAAATCAGCTATGAAACTTAGCTGGGCCAATCGGATTACGATTCTTCGAATTCTGCTGATAGTTCCGTTCATTAGCTGCATGTTGAAGATAAACGATGCGGAGTTCGGCAACGTGGTGCGCTATATTGCCATTTTTATTTTTTTGTTCATGGCAATAAGCGACGTGGTCGACGGCTATATGGCCCGTCGGAGCAGACAGATTACCAGACTCGGTGCCTTTCTTGACCCTATGGCGGACAAACTGCTTATAACCAGTGCCTGCCTTTTGCTTATTTCGAAGCAGGGAAGTGTTAAAGATTTTCCCCTGCCGTCACTTGTTGTAGTCTTGATAATCAGCAAAGATGTGGTTTTGACATTAGGATTCTTGACTCTTTATTTTTTCACTTCCAGGATTTACGTCGCTCCCGTATTTGTCGGTAAGATTGCGACAGTTCTTCAGTTGTCGATGGTGGCGGGGATTCTGCTTGGCCCGGAATTTTCAATTTTTTTACCCGGCTGGATTTGGTTTCTCCGTGTGCTGTGGTGGTCGGCGGCGGGGACTGCTGTTTTGGCATTGATTATTTACATTCGCAACGGGATCCGCTATTATGAGGAGTATGAGCAGGATGCCGGGCATGGTAAATAGGGATTTTCTTTTGTAATCCGGGTATCTGCGGATTGATTGGAATTTTTTCGCGGGCGGCCATTCCAGAGAGTTGTATATAAATGTTAATAAAGGGACACGAGATGAAAATGACATATTGGCTTTTAATCTTTGCGGCGGCTGTGAGTATTTTATGTGGCACGGGTTGTCAGGTCCATGTCCGCATCCCGCCGGGCACGTTTGAGATTAACGAACCTCTGAAGGTCTCTATGTCTGACCTGCTCATCGAAGGGGCGGGTACCGCAACGCACATTAAGAACGTCAACGTCGAAGGCAAGCCCGCGTTGATACTTGAACACCCCGGCGGCGCCGACGACCGAAAGCATGAGCTGTGGCGGATTCGGCTGGCCAACTTTCGTATTACCGGCAACAATAAGAGCGGTTCCGGCATTGAGTCGCGGCGCATCAACGAAGTGTTCATCGATGGCGTTACAGTAAGCTATCACGGTGGCGACGGTATTGTGCTTGATTATTGCTATGAGGATCCGCGCATTTGTGATTCGCTAATCACCTATAACAAAGGCACCGGGCTCAATCTAAACGGCTGCCACGATATTATTGTTTCCTCGAACCAGTTTGAGGAGAACCGGGATGCTCTACGGTGTATTGACAGTTTTAATCTTACTATGACCGGTAATAACCTCGACGACCATCTTGGCGACGGCGTCGTCATCGAAAACACGTATGGCTCGGTTGTCTCAGGTAATATGATTGAGGAGTGTAAAGGCACCGCCATCGTGCTCGACCGAGACTGTTACGGCGTAACGCTCAGTGCCAATGTCATAGCGCATGACGAATCGGGGGGAATCGACCTGCGCGACGCGCACGGCTGTACTGTCAGCGCCAACACGTTCACTATCATGGGCGGGCACGCTTTAGCGATAGGCCCCAACAGCGGGCGCATCACCGTTACCGGCAACAACTTTTGCGACAGCTACATCGGTGACGGTAAGGTGAAACGCGGCACGGGCGACCTTAAGGCAGGCGGTATGATTATTATCGGAACTTCAGATGTGGCAATTTCCGGCAACGTATTTTCGGGTGTTAGACCGAAGGCACTGGCTGTCGAAGGCCAAGCGAGCAAGCGGGTTGTGTTCAGCAACAATGTGTTGACCGATGTGGAAAGTGATCATACGAAATTGGATAACTCGTCTTTAGTTAACGATAACCTGGAGCCGGAATAATTCCTAAATATGTTAAATTTGCAGGTTTGAAAAATTGACAAATGGCAATGAAATTCAGCGAAATACCGGAAGTATTAAAAGAGCTTCGCCAGGGTAAGATAATCGTGGTCGTAGATGCTGAAGACCGCGAGAACGAAGGTGACTTGGTTTGTGCGGCAGAAAAGGTGACGCCGGAAGTTATTAACTTTATGGCCAAGTATGGTCGCGGTCTTATTTGTCTGCCACTTACGGGCGAGAAATGTGATTCACTTGGTCTGTACCCGCAGACGGTCGATAATACGGCCAGGTTCGGTACGGCTTTTACAGTTAGTATTGATGCGGCTGAAGGGATAAGTACCGGTATTAGTGCCGCTGACAGGGCAAAGACGATACAGGTTACGATTGGTGATGAGAGTAAGGCAAGTGACCTTGTTCGGCCGGGCCATGTATTTCCATTACGGGCAAGAGAAGGCGGGGTATTGGTTCGAGCGGGTCAAACTGAGGGGTCGGTTGATTTGATGCGGTTGGCGAATCTAAAACCGGCCGGGGTAATCTGTGAAATCATGAATGAAGACGGTACAATGGCACGGGTGCCGGAGCTATTGAAATTCTGTGAAAAGCACGGGTTGAAGATTGTTTCGATCGCCAAGCTGATAGAATACCGGCTGCAGCGCGAGAATCAGATTAAGCGGGTTGAGTGCGTGAATTTGCCTACGGACTACGGAGAATTCAAGCTGATTGGCTATGAGAGCCAACTATCATCCGAGCCGCACCTGGCGTTGTGCAAAGGAGGTGTGGGCGAGGTGGATGAGGACGGCAAGCCCATCGAACACAACGAGCCGGTGTTGGTAAGGGTGCATTCCGAATGTATGACAGGGGATTTATTTCATTCCCAGAGGTGCGAATGTGGTTATCAATTGATAACTGCGATGAAGATGATTGAAGAGGTCGGCAAGGGGGCCTTGATTTATCTTAGGCAGGAGGGCAGGGGTATTGGGCTGACGAATAAACTGAGGGCTTATAAACTTCAGGAGCAGGGTCTTGATACGGTCGAGGCCAATTTGAAGCTGGGATTTGTGGCCGACAAGCGGGATTATGGGGTTGGGGCTCAAATCTGTCGCGATCTGGGTCTGAGGCAGATACGTATATTGACCAACAATCCGAAGAAAATAAGCCGGCTTGAGGTTTATGGTATAAAGATCGTCGAGCAGATACCATTAAGGGCAGAGCCGAGCAAACATAACATCGACTATTTGCGAGCGAAAAAATACCATCTTGGCCATATGCTCGATGAGGATTTATAATTTATGAAAACGGCAGGTGTAACATTACAAATATTCTTCTTTATGTTGCTTTTTATCGAGGCCGGTTGTGAGCCGGCCCAGGTTGGCATTAAGAAGAATGAGCAGCCGCTTAAGTCCGTTAACGATTGCAATGCGTTTTCCTTATATGCTCCTTATGCACCGGTGAAAATCGATATTGTTCCGTTAACTGAATTCACCGGCGTCAACGATGTCGGAGAAGAGCCAAAGATAAAGGCCTATGTGAGTTTGTTGGATTCCTTTGGTTATCAGATAAAGGCTCCCGGGATATTTCGTTTTGAATTATACGAGATAGTTCCCCGCTCGGCCGAGCCGAAGGGCAGGAGGATATCTATCTGGCCGGACGTTGATTTGAACGATGTAGTTGAAAACAACCGTTACTGGCGGGACTTTTTAAGGGCCTACGAATTCAGTCTGCCTTTCGAGTCAGAGGCAAGCCGGAACTACATATTGGAAGCAACATGCATAAGTCCCAACGGTAAACGTCTTTCGGCTGAGTTTACCCTTATCCGGACAAAATGATTTTTCTACGGTGGTATACAGACATTAAGTGCATTCCATATTTACCTGTCCGGTTAAATTAAGTTGACCGGAAAGGCCAAATCTGCGATTATGTTCAAAAGTTTGACCTCATTTATTTATCGGAACATTTTGGGGCGATGTGTGTCTAATTGATGGAAAAAGGCGTGACAGAAGTGACAAATATCAAAATCGACGATGCTGTATTGGTAGAGCGGTGCAGGCAGGGCGATTCAGCGGCGATGGAAAGGCTCATCCTTAAGTATCAGGACCGCATATATAACGTTATATTGAGAATATGTGTAAATACCGATGATGCAACGGAACTTACACAGGATACATTTGTCAAAATAATAGAAAAGATAGGTGAATTCGAGGGCAGAAGCAGCTTTTACACCTGGGCTTTCAGGATAGCTGTTAATTTGACTCTGAATTATTGCCAGCGAAACGTCAGGTTTAAGCATAAAAGTCTTGATGCCGAAGACGATAAGCACAGTCGGCAGACAAGGCGGGAATTGAAGGAGTTTTTGACTGATGAAAACAGCCCTGATCCGGCGGCGGTGGCTCAAAACAGAGAGCTCTGCAGCATGGTTATCGATGCTCTGAAGGAATTGGATGATACGCACAGGGCGGTTGTCGTCTTACGTGATATTGAGGGTATGAATTATGCTCGAATTGCAGAGGTTCTGGATATAGAACTGGGAACGGTTAAGAGCAGACTGAGCAGGGCCAGAAGCAATCTAAGAAAGATTATGGAGGCCAATTTAGAATGAGTCAAATAGAGAATCCAAATATAGAAGAATTACTGAATGGCTATATTGATGGAGAGCTGACGGAAAGGGAGGTAGCCGAGGTTCAACGGCTGATATCACATGATAAAAAAGTTGCCCAGCGGCTGAGGGAGCTTCAGACGAGTAAGATTTTAGTTAGCTCTTTGCCTCGTGCAGAGGCGCCTGCCCGGATTCTGGACAATGTGAAGGCTTCTTTGGAAGCAGAGGCAGTATCAGACGAGCGAGCCTGGAGCGAGGAACCTTCCGGCGGACGTGTAGGTGTCAGGCATCTGATGGTTCGTAAGTTTTTGGCTGCTGCGGCTATGATTGGGCTGGTAGCTATTTTGGGGAGTGTGGTTTATACAATTGTTGCCCCCCCTGATTCTCATCCCATCCCTCCAGTGCCTGAAGTGGCATTTAATGGCAAGCTCGAATTGAAAACGGATACTTTGAGCACGGTTAATACGTTTATCGACAGGTTGATCGAGGAAAAAGGCCTTTCTGATTCCATCAGCATAGAAAGCCAGGGCGGCAAACGCGTATATTCTCTTACCTGCAGCCAGGAGGACTTAAACTTAGTTCTGGCTGGCTTGACCGATGTTTGGGAGAAGTGCAATTCGACGACGTTAAACACCAAAATGCCCGTTGAGAAAGAGTTCGTTGGTGTTAGCCCAGACCGTATTATCGAGATTGTCAATGATTTGGTTACCCCGGTAAAGCCGTTTATTACCCAGGATGTAAATGAGATAGAAGAGCCTAAGATCCGAGTAAAGAAGGTGTATCTGAGCATTGTGGTTGGGAAGAGCGAATAATAGGCCCGCTGTATGGAGAGGGTATCATTCGGGGTAGTTGAGGCCGCAAAACATTCAAAATTCACACAAATCACCAAACTAATCAAATTATTTCGCGGATTAAGAGCGGTTTTTTAGCTTAAAAAAAGCGTTATTGAGCCATATCGGACGAAATTTCCATTTTTTAAAGAAAAAATTAAATATTTTTATTGCCAAATTGAATATATTGATTATAATTCTAAAATAGTTGATATAAGACAATGTATGAGTAAAGATATTAAACAATTAAAACTTCCTGTCGCTTGTCCCCTTTGCGGTGAGACGATTGAAATCACACGGATCAGGTGTAGCGGCTGCAACAGTGAAATCCATGGTTCTTTCAGTGCCGGCGGTTTGACGGTTCTGCCGGTCGAGTATCAAAAGTTCATTACGGTATTTCTGCGGCAACGGGGCAATATTAAACAGGTGGAAAAGGAGCTTGGGATTTCCTATCCGACTATCAACAAAATGCTGGACAGTATCAACAATATACTGAAAGGGACGGCTGCGGAAAGGCCGCTGAGCAGGAAGGAAATTCTGGATTCGATTGACAAAGGTGAGATGAGCGTAAAAGATGCAACATATATTTTGAAAACCCGTAAATAAAAAGGAGAAGCGAAATGGAGCAGCAAACCACTTTCTTGCCGTTTAGTGTCATACCGTTAATGATTTGCCTTATGGGAATCTTATTCTCTGTCATAGCAATGTTGGTGTTCAGGTTTGCTGCCAAGCTGAAGTGGCTAACGGCGATTTGTTTGTCTGTTTTTGCGTCAACTATCATCTTAATTTTTGTACTACGAATCTTCCCGGGCTCCAATCCCAGCGTGAGCATAGGTCCGATATTTTTGTTACCGGCAGTGGCGTGCGGCGTAATTATGATCATTCAATTTTTCCGTTGGGTCGTCATCAGCAGCGATAATGCAAGCGTCAATGCCGCCGAAAGAGGCAGGATTCTTAAGATGGTGGAAGAGGGCAAAATTAATACCGAAGAAGGAACGGAACTTCTTGATGCCATGGGCAGATCAAGCGCAATGAGAGGTGAAGAAAAATTCAGCAGAATCGATATGATAATGCTAATAGGTGTGGCCTTGGTAGTTCTTGGCTTTTTTCTGCCGTGGGTGTATATCCGGATGCAGCAAGTGCCCGGACCTTTCGGGCGAGTTTCTGGTTACCAGGCAGGCTATCACACAGGAGCAATTGGTTGGGCCGTTCTTATTATTGTTATAGCTTCTGCGATACCGATATTTATAACGCCAAAGGATTTTCTCTACAAAATATCAATGTTGCAGATTTTTCTGATTCTGATAGGAGCCGTTTTGGTAATTAGCCTTCTTGTGCGGGCAGGGACCAATTTAGGCGCAGGTTTAATATTCTGTCTTATAGGATTTGTGGTTGAGCTTTTCGGTTGTGGTGTAAAATTCAAGAAATTAGCAGCTTAGTCAGGCTGTTTTCTTTTTGCCTTTAACATTTGGCTTTGTTTTTTCAGTGGATTTCGAATCGTCGGTTTTTGTCTTTGACTTATCTTTGGAAGTGCCGGTATCGGCGGCGTTCTTCTCGCTTTTTTCACCTTCCTTATAGCTTTCGGTTCTATAATCTGTTTGATAGAAACCGGGGCCTTTGAAGATTATGCCTGAGCCGGTTCCCACGAGCCTTTTGAGGGTTGACTTTCCGCACTCAGGACATTTTCGCAGAGGTCTTGCCGTTATGGACTGGAACCGCTCAAACTCACATTCGCAATTTTCACATATATATTCATAAGTCGGCATAGCAGCTATTCCGTATCTGTAACTTGATTCTCATTAGACATTTGTTACGGTGGTTCTTCATCCTGTTTAGCCGGTTGTTCCTGTGTTATTTTGTTGACGATTACTTTGCTCGGTCGAATGACCCGGCCGTTCAGTGTATATCCTTTCTGAAATTCTTCGAGTACGATATTTTCTTCTTTTTCTTTCTCAGTTTTCTGCATCATTGCTTCGTGCATAGCCGGGTCAAATACTTCACCCAGTGCCTTTATTTGCTCCACGTTATGTGACTTCAGGATATCGAGTATTTGGTCGTAAATGATTTTTATACCCTTAAGAAGCGCATCAACATTTTCAGCCGAGTGTGCATTTTGCAGTGTATGTTCGAAATTGTCCAAAGCAGGCAAAATGGTTTTGATGATTTTCTCCTTTTCATAGCCAATCGTATCTACAATTTGCCTTGCTGTGCGTTTCTGAAAGTTGTCGTAGTCGGCGCTGACTCTCTGCAATTTTGCAAAAAGCTCGTCCTTTTCCTTTTGCACATTTTCTATTCTGCTGCGGAGTTCTTCTAACTCGTCCTTAGCTGCCTCAGGCTGTTTTTGCTTGTCGGGAATTTCTGATTTTTTCTTTTTCATCGATTGTTACCAAAGTATTTTTTCAGTTTCTCGAAAAAGCTTTTTGACTGCGGGGAAACAGTTTTGTTTTCTGTTTTGGCAAACTCTCTCAGCAGTTCCTGCTGTTTTGAGTTTAGCTTCGTCGGCGTTTCGATGGTAATTTGCACGAGTTCGTCGCCTGTTCTGCCGGTTCGTATATCCGGCAGGCCCTGGCCTTTTATCCTGAAGATGCTGCCGTATTGGGTTCCCGATGGAATCTTAAGCCCCCTCGGACCATCAAGGCTCGGTACATCAATAGTAGTGCCAAGGGCTGCCTGAGTAATACTTATAGGGACAATGGCAATGAGGTTATTTCCGTCGCGCTGCAGGAATTCATGTGGTTTTATTCTGACGTAGCAGTACAAGTCGCCTCTTGGCCCGCCCCTTTGCCCGGGCTCACCCTCGTTAGCAACTCTAATACCCTGTCCTTCATGAACGCCCGAAGGGATTTTGATATCGACGACCCTCTTTTTTGGCACTCTGCCCGTGCCTTTGCATTTTTTGCAGGGATTGGTAATGATTTGCCCGCTTCCTTTGCATTGGTGACAGGTCGATACCATCTGGAAAAATCCGCCTCGCCTTGCGACCTGGCCGCTGCCGCCACAACCGGGACACTTGCTTGGCGAAGTACCTTTTGCACTGCCGCTTCCGGTGCATTCGGGACATAAATCCTGACGAGTGAATTCTATGGTCTTGCTCGTGCCTTTAGCAACATCATTCAGTGTCAGATCGACGGAGGTCTCAAGGTCGTAGCCCCTCGCCGGACCGGTACGTCTGCTTCTTCTCCCACCCATCCCAAAAAGATCACCAAATCCACCGATACCAGAAAATATGTCCTCAAAGATGCTGCCGATGTCCTGCCAGTTCATATGTGCGTAATCGCGCATACCCATCCCGCGAAGGCCTTCGTGACCGAACTGGTCGTAACGCCGACGCTTTTCATTATCGCTTAAGACTTCATAAGCTTCGGCGCATTCTTTGAACTTGGCCTCAGCCTCTTTATCATCCGGATTTTTGTCCGGATGATACTTCATGGCCATTCGCCGATATGCGCGCTTAATTTCAGTATCGGAGGCGTTTTTGCTCACCCCCAGAACTTCATAATAATCCCGCTTAGCCATAATTTCTTTCGTGGCTTGTCAGAAGCAACTTTGTAAAGCCTCAAGAAGTTTTATCTTACAGAACCCGGTATTGGCTCTTCGTCTTTATCTTTGTCTTTTAAGTCTGTAACCAATACGTTGGTAGTCAACATAAGCGCTGCTATTGAGGCGGCGGTTTCCAATGCGGTTCTGGCGACTTTTGCCGGGTCGATAATCCCGGCTTTGAACATATCGACGAACTTGCCGGTGTTGGCATCGTAACCGACGTTCTTTTCTTTCTGTGTTTTTTCGAGCAGTTGAGCAACGACTACATCTCCCTGACCGCCGGAATTGTCTACTATCTGGGTTGTTGGTGCTTTAAGGGCGTTGCATACTATGTCAAAGCCGATTTTCTCATCGCCTTTGGCATTTGCTCTGGCCTTTTGCACCTGGCTGATGGCACGTAAAAACGTAACGCCGCCTCCCGCGATGACACCTTCTTCTGTCGCCGCTCTTGTGGCGTGAAGCGCATCTTCCAGCAGATCTTTTCGTTCCTTCATCTCTGTTTCCGTTGCGGCGCCGGCATTTATGACGGCAACTCCGCCTGTCAGCTTTGCGAGCCGCTCCTGCAGCTTTTCACGGTCGTAGTCACTGGTTGTCTTTTCAATCTGATTTCGAATTTGGTCGCATCGGGCAGTTATGTCTTTCTTTTTACCGGCCCCTTCGATTATTGTGGTTGTGTCTTTGCCCACGACGATTTTCTTTGCCCTGCCTAATTGTGAAAGCTCGATGCTTTCGAGCTTAATACCCAAATCTTCGGTAATTACCTGCCCGGCAGTAGAGATACCTAAGTCGGCTAACATTGCTTTTCTTCGGTCACCGAAGCCGGGAGCTTTAACAGCGCAGATTCTTAATATGCCCTGCAGCCGGTTAATGACCATTGCCGCCAGTGCTTCACCTTCAACATCTTCTGCAACAATCAACAGCGGCTTTGCCACCTGGGCAATCTTTTCGAGCAGCGGGACAAGCTCGCGAACATTGGATATTTTCTTTTCGTGCAGCAGGATGTAGGCGTCTTCAAGGACGGCTTCGAGGGTGTCGGCATTAGTCATAAAGTATGGAGATATATATCCCTTGTCGAACTGCATACCTTCAACGAAGCTCAGCTCGTTTTCCATTCCCTTGCCTTCTTCGACCTCGATGACCCCTTCCCTGCCGACCTTATCAATTGCTTCAGCCAGAATTTCGCCGACCTGCGGGTCGTTGTTTGCACTGATTGTTGCCACTTTTGCGATATCGCCGTGGCCTTTTACAGGTACGCTGACAGATTGGATGTATTTGGTGACAATCTCGGAGGCCTTGTTGATTCCCCGCTGGATGGCCATCGGATTTGCACCGGCGGTTACGTGCCTAAGGCCCTCGATGTAAATTGCTTCCGCCAGGACCGTTGAAGTGGTTGTTCCATCGCCGACAACATCGGATGTTTTGCTGGCGACCTGGTTGACCATCTTTGCGCCCATGTTTTTGAATGGCTCGGGCAGTTCGATTTCCTTGCTGACCGTCACACCGTCCTTTGTTACCTTCGGAGAGCCCCAGCTTTTTTGCAGGATGACGTTTTTGCCGGTCGGTCCGAGGGTCACTTTGACTGCTTCTGCCAGTTGTGAGAGGCCGCTTTTAAGCTCTGTTCGTGCTATATCATCAAACATCATTTGTTTTGCCATTTTTTTACCCCTACAAATTCCTTCTCTAAAATCTTAAAGGTATTTTTTGTTTGCCTTCTTTAATTACCTTTCAATAATCCCGAGGATATCACTTTCTCTCAGAATCACATATTTTTCTCTGTCGATTTCGATTTCGCTTCCAATATATTTACCGTAGATAACCTGGTCTTTTTTCTTTACAGACATTTTGCCGCGTTTGCCGTCATCGAGTATTTTGCCCGGCCCGGTAGCTATTATTGTGCCGATCTGGGGTTTTTCTTTTGCGGTGTCGGGCAGGATGATGCCTCCCGTGGTTTTCTCTTCCGCATCTAATTGTTTTATTACAACTCTATCGTCCAAAGGTCTAAGTTTCATAACTCACTCCTTTTCTACTTGGATTCCAATTTCTGACTACCTTTTACAATATACACATATTTTTTTATTTGTTAACCGGGACAAGCGTCACGGATTTCAGGTTCATAACTGCGCCGGCGGGCATTGTTTCGGGCTTGACCGAAAGAATGTATGTGCCGGGATTATCGATTTTCAGTATGCCCACTTTTTCTGTAATGAAGTTGGTCCAGGAGCCGGTGTCTCTTACCTTTCCGGAAATCTTTTGTCCGGCTGCCGAAATGGTATATTCACTGCCGCCCGAGCCTGCTGCACAGGCAAACGTAATAGCAGTATTGAAAGATCCTGTTTTATTTACTGTAAAGCGCCAGATGACATAATCGTCGGGATTCGTCCAGTAACCGATATTGTCCTTGCCACCGCCCGATTCATACCTGGCGTTTGTTCCGCGAACAACGGCGAAACTAGCCTTAAGATCTACCGAGCCGTCTTTTGCCTGCGTAGTAACAACCGGTTCAGCCTCCATTAATAACATAACAACCGTATTGATTTTATCGGGTACTCTTCTTGGTACAGTGACGACAAGATTACCGTTATCATCACTGTCCAACAGAAGTTCGTCACGGTCCTTTCTCGCAAGCAGATACGCATTTTGGACGTCGCTTCTGGACATTGGCACATTCAATTCCCCGTTTTTCGGCCAATCGAAGACATGTAAGTACAGCTTGCCGGCCTTGGCCGTGCACCTGCCCCATGGAAGTTTCTCAAATGGGCTCGCTGTTGTGCCATAAATGCTTTCACCATTCTTTGCCATCCATTCACCCATGGCCGCCAAACGTTCGACGCTGGCCTGGGGGATAAGGCCTTCTGAAGTAGGTCCGACGTTGAGCAGGAAGTTGCCGCCTTTGCTGGCAATATCGACGAGCTTGCGAATCAGGTCTTCCGTTGATTTCCAGTTATCATCATATGACTTGAAGCCCCAGGTGTCGTTCATTGTCATGCAGGTTTCCCAGTCAACACCGGGCAGCCCCGTAGGCGGTATTTCCTGTTCAGGCGTACCGAAGTCGCCGGCGAAAAAACCTTCCCTGGTCATGCCCTGCATACTTTTGCGGCCTTTGCCGACACGGTTGTTGATAATAATATCGGGCTGAAGGCTTCGAACGTAGTTGTATAGTTCTATACC
>SMTZ1_10022196_pt1 | contig 17271 bp, 17 predicted proteins | sample DeeMarSWOR136_30_FD_25667 | JGI IMG/M metagenome (IMG submission 25667)
TACCATCCAAAACATGTGTGGTTCTTAACAACTCTAATAGATACTCTTCTATCGTTTTAGGAATGTCAGCAAGGCTATTGTACCTATTTATACTATGGATAAAAACAACTAGAGTGCTTACTGCCATAGCTGCAGTATAAAAACCCCATTCTTCAAAGAGATCTTTAGCATACGTCAATTGCGCAACATCTACATCCGAATAATCTAATGCATCTGAAAGAGCGGTAAAACAAATTATCTTGTTTTTCAAGAGATGGATTACGTCCTCTGACGATTTTTCTTTTCTAAATCCCTCAATTAAACCTTCCATGCTTTTTGAAAGCCCAGAAATCTTTTTTAGTTCAGTTAAACTTTGACTGTTCTTAAGTGAACTGAGATACTTCTCGTCGAAAGGACTTAATACTAAAATCAATTCAAAAGCATTTTTTGCCAATAATTCATACTTATACGCTTTGTCAGCATCCTTTTGTGCGCCTCTTTCAATGAAAATTTCTCTAGCGGTTTTGAACTTGGTCATAGCTTCGCCATAATCTCGAATATTCAAAAAAACAATACCTTTATTAGCGTAGGCTTCGGCTAGGCTTGAATCTACTTGCATCGCTTTTTCAAAACATTCAAGGGCTTCTTTGTGGCTTTTTAAGTTTCCAAGTACGATTCCCTTGTTATTCCAAGCCTCAGCATAGTTTGGATCTAATTTTATGGCTTTATCATAGCATTCAAGGGCTTCTTCATAGATTCCAAGTTCAGTAAGTGACGTTCCTTTGCCGAAATGCGACTCTGAATCCTTTGGTTTTATCTTTAATTCATTATCAAAACTTTCTATAGCCTCTTCATATCTTTCAAGGGCTATCAGTGCTGAAGCTTTATTGAAATTCTCCCTGTGGTTGTTTGGTTTTATCAATATAGCTTCGTCATAACAGACAATCGCTTCTTCATATCTCTCAAGAGAGGAAAGGGCTATCCCTTTATTATTCCATGCTTCGTCAAACTTTGAATTTAATGTTATAGCTTCATCGTAACAGACAATCGCTTCTTCATATTTTTCAAGGACTGCCAGCACAACGCCTTTGTTATTAAAAGCTTCTGCTAACTCTGGATTTATTGTGAGTGCTTCGTTTAAACACTTTATTGCTTCAGTATATTCTTTCTGTTTACCTAACGCAACGCCCTTATTGTTCAGTGCATCTGCATGAGTTGGATTTTGCTTCAATGCTTCATTATAACATTCTATTGCTTTTTGATAATCTCCCTGCTTGCCCAACGCTACCCCTTTGTTGAACCAAGCATCTGCATCTGGATTAAGCTCAAGTGCTTTTTCATAACAAATCATAGCCTCTTCAAAGTTGTCAAGTGCTGCAAGAGCGGTTCCCTTATTGTTCCAGGCGCTTGCATGACTTGGTTTTAGTTTTATGGCTTTATCATAGCATTCAATGGCCTCTTCGTAGCTTCCACCCTCTGCTACTAGTGCTAATCCTTTATTGAACCATTTGGTGGCCTCATCTTGATTTTTATTTGTATTGCTAGTTTTTTTCTTTTCGTCATTGAAAGAACAGGAAACCATTCAAACCGTAAACTTGAGGGTCTAGACCTGGGTTTTGTTTTTATTTCAATACCTTTTTCGTGCATTTCCATTTTGAGAAATTCTAGTTCTTTTTCCTTTTCCTGAAGTGTAAGGTTTTTCTCCTCAATCATAATCCGCAAATTCTTAATCTCATCTTCCTTTTCAGATTGGCCAAGTTCTTCTACTCTTATTTTTAACTTCTCAATTTCTTTCTCGCGTTTTTCGATAGTTGTTTCTAATTCCTCAATTCTTGAGTCTGAAACCATTCCTCCACTTTCGATCTGCTCAACGTAAGATTGAAGTTCGCCTTCAAGACGTGCAATTTCATTTTCAAGATCTTCAATTTTTTTGGTTTTCTCTATGGATTCTGTCTCTAGCTCTTTTTTTTTCAAATGCTCGCTTTCTACTAATTCACTGAGTTTCTTATTTTCAACTTCTCTCTCTTCCATTAGTTTCTCTAAAGCTGAATATTTTTCTGTCATCTCTTCTGCCATCGACATTTGTGACTCGAAGGCTTCTATTTTTTGGATTATTTCAGTTATATCGGCCTCCCCTAACGCGCCTCCTACTAGTCTCAAAAGATCTTCAAGCACTAATCGCATTCTCCTGCTTGCGTCCACCGAGATAGATGTGTAAGTTTTTTTGAAATAATCCGACATTGATGCGTTGATAGTCTTCACCATTTGATTGACATCAGAAATGGAATATGTACCTCCTGCTTTCGCTGATTGAATGTGAACCGAATTTAGTCGTAGTTCTTCTAACAGATATGAAAGTTCGTTTTCAAGAGAATCTTTCTGAGATTGTAAGTGTTCAAGAAACTTGACAACTGATGTTTTAATAATTGATTTGGGACTTTGACTCTCTGACAATCACACACCCCAGCAAAAGAGTAAGCATCTAATAATAATAAAACCTTGAATTCCTGAGATGTTTACGCAATACCTATACATATTTTTTATGGAAAAATACTGAGGTAATCCAAAAATTAGGTTTGAAATTGAAAACTTACAAGAAATTTACGAAAATTGGATAAACTACGATTTATTTGTGGATGATATTAAAAAAAGCTATGTGTACATAGAAACTGCCTTTTTCTTTTTTCTTTTTTTCTCATCTTTTTTTTCTTTTTTTTCTTTCTTTTCTTTTTCGCTTTCATATTCCTTTTCAGGAGCTGTACTGTGCTTTTTCCTTAATTTTTTTATAAACTGAATGAACTCGTATTCTAATTGCCTAAATTTGTTTGGGTCTTTTCTCTTCAATTCTTCCAATTTTTCTGTTACTTTCTCATGTTTTTCCTCTTTTTTCATGTCTAGTTTTTCTTTAAGCCAGTTCTCTATCTCTTCCATTTCTTCATCGTCTTCTGGTTTTAGTTCGATTCTATATCTTTCTTTAAGCAAATCAATTGCGCTCTGAAATACTCTTGCGAAACAAGGCACAGTTATTCACCATTTTTTTGTAAAAATGTACATCACATATATGTTAGAACATCAGTCTGTCTCTTCAAATCACGTTCCATACTTGCTATCAACATCCTTGCTGTATTAAATGAGGCTATAAGATGTGCGGGGTAATTCGGTGTGGTCGGTGGCATGAAGCATTGTTCAAAATAATAGATGCTTAAAAGACAATCAAAACGTCCTCTCTTGCGTGTCTCTTTAATCAATTCAATAAATTGTACGCGTCTATCTTCAATAATTTTCTGCATCCATTGCGGATGCATGTTGAAGCCTGCATGTTTGATGAATTCCATATCGTAAAACAAATCGGTGGCAATAGTTATTGCCAAAACGTATTCTTGATTCTTGTACGCTTTTTCCATCTTTGATAACCTAAACATTTTCGCTTGATCGTAAAGAGTTTGCTCTTCAGGATTGTTTATATGTTGAAAACTTATTGTCTGAAAGGAAGCCGTTGCAGATCTCAATATCGTTTTCGCTAATTCATCTAAAGGATCCATACCACCAACTAGGTTTGCCTTCCTCTTATCTCTTAAAGAAATACAAACTTATGATAGCGAAATGCCTGTTTTAAAAAGTTAGCTGAAAAAAGCACTGTCTCAAATTCCTGCGTTGTTTTCATATTCTTTAGGATCTCATCAAGAGTAGAATTTGCTTTGTTCAAAGCCGATGAGGCTTCTCGAAATTCTTTGTCTAATAAACTTCCTGAAAGTCCCTCATTTTCAAGTGAGGAGATATAAATCTCTACTCCTTCAAGGATATATTCCTTTTGTAATAATAGTGTTAAGGCACTTAGATACGACTGTAAAGTTGGTTTAATTATTTCTTCATATGTTTTAACGCCCTGAATGTAGTCGTTTATGATTGAAGCTGGAAAATAAGCTGTAGACTTGCTTTGAATATTTTCTAATCGTTTTTCAAATCTTTCTGCCCTCTTAGACACGATGGGCTCTAAAAGCTTCTTCAATTCCTCAGGATAAACTTCATTAGCTGACATGAACTCCACTAACCTTCAGGTCAATTATTAAGAGTTAATATATTCTTAGAATACAGCGTTTTTATGTTATATTAAATAATCGAATTCGGAATTCGTGTCCACGCAATGGACATTAACTCAGCATCATAACAAATAACAACGTCAGTATAATAGCAAATCCGATAACAGCAATATATATTACCAGATTATCAATGCCCTGTTTTTCCTCAACGTAAGTTCTTCTAACTACTGGCTTTGGTTCTGCTACTGGCTTTGGTTCTGCTACTGGCTTTGGTTCTGCTACTGGCTTTGGTTCTGCTACTGGCTTTGATTCTGCTACTGGCTTTGGTTCTGCTACTGGCTTTGATTCTGCATAGGTCATAATCATAGTGACAAATTCAACAGTTTTGCCTGCTTTGTAATTAGTTAATCCAGCAGATTTTAGATCTTCTTTATTCGCTGTAGCAAGTTCTTGGATTGTTGATGCAATATTTGCATTTCTAATCTTTGTAGCATCAGTTTTAGTAAGTCCTTGAATAGCTTCTAGTTCTAAACCGGCAATTTCATTAACAGAAGTCGTTTCGTGTTTTTTATCTAACATTTCCTCAAGTGGCATTATACCTTCTTGGATACCAGGTTCGCTAACATGTTTCATAACATCTTGCGCATACGATATAGCCTTTTTGATCTCTTTTTGACTAATTCCTTTAACTTTTAATTCTATTGACGCATTAGCAAGTTCAGGAATGTTGTTTATTCCTGCAGTCTGTAATTTAGTTGAAATTCTATTAGAAACTGATTGAAGTGCTTCCAATGGTAGACTTTCCAAATCAAGATCTGAAGTCAGTTCATATTTTTCGTCTAGTAAGTATTTTTTTGGTCTTACCAATATTCTCCCCAGTGTATTACTTTAAAGAATAAATCAAGTGAACTCGACAAAATTACTGATATTAAATTATATTGAAGAGAGATATAAAAACTAATTACTCTGAAAGACCACTGTCATACTATATCATCAATAAACTCATTAAACATGAGCGCAAATTGATTTCATCCACAAGAAGAGATGATGAATATTGACAAGATTCTCTGATTTTCAGCCTAATAAAATTATGATTAATCAGATTCGAAAGTTTTTCGAACCAAGAAATATCGCAGTCGTTGGGGCTTCAAGAACTTCAGGCGCTGTTGGTAATGTAATAGTTTCAAATCTTTTAAGTTTTGGATTTGAAGGAAGAGTCTTTCCAATTAATCCTAATGCATCTGAGATCATCGGCCTACCATGTTACCCAAGCGTCACACAAGTGGAGTTAGAAATTGATTTATCAATAATATGCGTCCCACCAAAAATTGTGCCTACAGTTGTTCAAGAAAGTGCTGATAAAGGCATTAAAGCTGTGATAATCATAACAGCGGGCTTTGGGGAACTCGGTGAAGAGGGAAAACAACTTCAAAACAACATCAAAACAATTGCGGAACATCATTCAATGAGAATTCTTGGTCCTAATTGTCTTGGTCTTATGAGAACTGTTAATAAATTAAATGCAAGTTTTGCTGGCAATTTTCCAAATAAAGGACCAATTGGGTTTGTTTCACAAAGCGGCGCGATGTTAACTGCAATACTAGATTACAGTTTTGAAGAAGGAATTGGTTTCTCAAATTTTGTATCAATCGGAAATAAAGCAGATATAGATGATGCTGATCTTATTTCTTATTTTGCTGAGGATCCAGAAACAAAAAGTGTAGGTCTATATCTTGAAAGTATACCGAATGGCCGAAAATTCATGGATTCAATCCTCCAATCCATTACAAAGATTCCAATAGTAGCGATTAAGTCGGGACGAAGTTTAGCGGGCGCCGAAGCAGCCTCATCACATACTGGCGCCTTAGCTGGAAGCGATAAAGCCTTTGGCGCAGCATTTGAGCAGATAGGCATTCAAAGAGCATATTATATTGAGGAATTCTTCGCTAAACTCCGCGCATTAGCGTATCAGCCTCCCGCCCAGGGTAATAGGATTGCTATAATCACTAATGCAGGAGGGCCAGGTGTAATGACGGCTGATTCATTACAAGATGAACAATTAACGTTAGCTCATTTATCGAAACAGACTATTGAAACGTTAGATAAAGTTTTACCAGCAACATGGCCGCGCAGGAATCCCATCGACCTCATCGGTGACGCACAAACCGAACGATATTATGAAGCCTTACCTGCCTGTGTTCAAGATCCGAATATCGATGGGATAGTTATCCTATGCACCGCACAAGCCATGACTGATCCACTTGAAACAGCAAAAGCTATAGTTGAACTTGTAGAAACCACCAATAAACCAATTACAGCAGCATGGATAGGTGGCGCGAGTTCTGGAAAAATAGCTGATGGAGAAGACTATCTTGATGATCATGGCATACCAGAAGTGCAATTTCCCCATACTGCAGTCCAAGCCATGGCTGCGTGTTATGAGAGAGGAAAAATCTTGCGCAGATTCGCAGAAAAATTCTAACCTTTTGATTACTTATAAAGATGTGAAGTTGTCTTTAATTTGTGAGGCGCGAAGTCCTCTTCCGAACGGGTGAGAAGGATGTCATAGTAAGATACCCATTTATGTGAGCTACCTCGTGCTAAAGCTTTGAGGTTTCCTGCTTCAACGACAGACTCGATCCCCTTGACGGGTTACGGAGGTCTTATCTCCACAGGCTTAAATTCCCTACGCCCCGTAGGTACTCATAGATCCTTTCACCAACAAACTATATAAACTCAGCGCAATTCATCACTGAGCTGAAGCTATGGTGTTTAATTGCTTAGCTACTCGAAAATATTGAAACTGAAAGAGCCATGCAGATTTTGTTACTGTTTAAAAAACTTCTAATACTAGTTTCATTATATGCAAAAATGTTTAGTAAAGGTGAATCTCATGCAAGAAGTCACAAATAAGATTGACATCAACAAAGTCAATGATATTATTGAAAAGGCGAAAAGCGAAAATAGATCTATTTTAGATGTAGCAGAAAGTAAAGACATCCTTAAAGCTAGTGGAATCACTGTAAATAAATTTGATGTTGCAAAATCGTCAGAAGAAGCACGAAAATTGGCTGACGAAATTGGTTGCCCTGTTGTAATGAAAATTGTTAGTACAGATCCTAAATTACTACACAAGACAGATATGGGAGGTGTAGTTGTAGGTATACCTACACCTGAAAAAGCAGCGCAAACCTTTGAAGAGATTATGGCACGAATTAACGAAAAAGCCCCAGGAGCATCTATGGAAGGCATTATGGTTGAAGAAATGGCAGAAGGTGTTGAGATCATCATTGGAACAACAATGGACCCCACTTTTGGTCCACTTATTATGACTGGACTGGGCGGCATTTTCGTTGAAGTCCTAAAAGATGTGAGCTTTCGAGTAATTCCAATTACCGAGTATGACGCCCGAGAGATGATCGATGAAATTAAGGCTAAAAAGATTTTAGAGGGAGTACGAGGAAAACCTCCAGTTAATAAGGACGCGATAGTTAAAACCTTACTTCTGATATCAGAGTTGATAATGAATGTATCTTGGGAACAAGATGGCAAAGCCAAGCAACAGTTACCTATAATTCGAGAAATTGACATAAACCCTCTCTTCGCAAATGAAAAGGAAGTAATTGCTGTGGATTGCCGGGTAATCCTCAAAGAATAAATCAAACGAAGCCTCGTCGTAAAGAGTAATAATTGCAATTTTTTTCTAAACTCAAGTTTAAACTCAAGTTCACCGAGGTGCTATTCAATACATTTGTTTTTTTCGTTTGCATTAGCTTGTATTATTCCACTTATGAAATTTTTACTGAATCTATAATCCTCTTGTTGTTTTTCTGTGAACTACCTCATGCTAAAGCAGTGAGGCTTCCTGTTTCTGCGACCATACTTGCCTTAACGTAGGGTATCTGGTTCAGATAATCCAACGTTAAGGTAGAGGTATTAGTCTCCGCAGGCGTGACTTCGGTAGGTCCCCTACCTAGGATTCTATGCCCTTCGTGTTCTAGTACACAACTGCTGTTATAATCGCGGTCTATCACCAGACCGCAATGATGACACTCATAGGTGCGTTCGGCTAAACTTATAGCGCGCTGATGACCGCAACGCGAACAACTCTTGGTAGAGGGGAAGAAACGGTCAATGCACAGGTTTGCGGAGAAATTTACCTGAATGTTTATTTATATTGTTCGTAGATAATTAGCAGAAGGGAATAAGACGTTGTAATTCAATATTTTCATTTTTCGTAGTGGAAAAATAAGGGGCGTGTAATGGTGCGTTTTGCAGAATTATGGAAAGAATTGCAAAAATTTGCCGATGGTAAAAGTTCATTTGATGTCGTTAAAGATTATTTCAATCTCTTTTGGGATGCTGCACATACCTCAAATGAATTGGACAAAGAAAGTATCGCAAAAGCAGAATCTCTTCATGTAGCATTGGAAGCATTTGAAGTGGGTAGTTTTTCTAAGAAAAACTTCCTTGAACTCGTAAAAAAGACTACGTGAATCGTTGGTTTTGGAAAACTAAACAAAAGAATGAAACATCACATAAGCAATTCGCTTTCTATTTATTATTTCTCATTCAACCCAGGTATGTCCACATATTTTGCAGGAAATTTGTACTTTATTTAATGAAATTTTACGAATGATAACCGATCCGCCACATTTTGGACATCTAACTTCATCTTCACTCATTTGGGTATCTCCTAATAAAACATGTGAAGCGAATGAGAACATCTCTTATTAGCGATTAGCTTATTTATATAAGCGAAGACCTTTTTTATCTTTGTGAAATTGGACTTATATATTATTCTTCAAGCATTTATGCGTTTCTATAAAAATAATCATTGAAATAAACTCATGTACACACAACTCCTCCTATGAGATGTGATGTCTGCCGATTCAAAAAAAACAGGAATTAATGACCGTGTAATGGAATGAAATCAAGTGAATTTAAAATCTCTTTCCGAATATTGTTGAATTCTAGACTAGTTCTTTCTCGAGGATACTCTAACGGTATTGTTACAATCTTTTTAATGCACGCAGGTCTCTTTGAAAGAACAACAACGCGATTTGCCAAAAAAACAGACTCATCTATATTGTGTGTTACAAAAAAAATCGTTTTTTTGAATTTTTTATTGATTCTAAGTAATTCTGATTGCATATAATTACGCGTTTGTGCATCTAGGGCAACAAATGGTTCATCCAAGAGGAGTATAACAGGATCTACAATTAAAGTTCTTGCAAAGGCAACTTTTTGTTTCATTCCACCACTTAGTTCCTTTGGGTATGTTTTTTCAAAACCGGCTAATCCTATCCATCGACAAAGATCATAAATTCGTTCTTTATGATTTTGCAGTACTTCTTTTGAAATTTCAAGACCCAAAGAAATGTTTTCGAAAACACTTCGCCAAGGCAACAAAGATTCACCTTGAGGTACATATCCGATCTTATTTGCGGGTACTGATATTTCTTTGCCATCAAGTAATATTTGCCCCGTATCTGGTTTCTCAAGACATGCCATTATACGAGTAAGTGTAGTTTTTCCACAACCAGTAGGTCCAACAAGGCAGACGATTTCTTCTTCAAATATATTGAAAGAAATATCCTGAAGTACTTCCAAAGACTGAAACGTTTTTGATATGCCTTGAACTTGGATTTTAATAGACATCAATTTTTTCTCGCCACTTAAACAATTTCGTTTCCAAGAAAAGAATTATATAATTGAGAAGAATTCCAAAGAAACCAATTGTTAGCATTCCTGCAATCATAGAGGGATATCGTCCTATTTCTGCCATAAAAAGTACAAGAAATCCCAGTCCAAGAGGGGGATATTGTCCAACCATCTCGCTAGCGATTAGACACATCCAGCCAACGCCTAAACCAATACGAAATCCTGTAATAATATCTGGTAGTGATCCTGGGAGGATAACATAGCGAATTGTTTGTAATTTTGACGCCCCCATACTTTTTACAACTTCTACGAAAGTCTGAGACGTTCCTTTCATGCTAGCGTAGGTATTTAGAAGAATGGGAAAAAACGCACCTAAATAAATAATAAATGCATGACTAGAAAGACCGACACCAAACAAAATAATTGAAAATGGAATCCATGCAATAGGGGAAATAGGTCTTATTACTTCCACAATAGGAGAAACAAAATGTGAGACTCTTTCCGAGAGTCCTATGATTATTCCTAAAGGGATACCAATAATCACAGCAAAAAATAGTCCAACAGCAATTCTAATTAGGCTTGCAACGCTATGCTGGTACAATTTATAGCCAAAGATATCTCCTTCTACGGATAGACGCACAAATGCTATGCCAACCGCAATTGGAGACGGTATATATGCTATATCAAGGATGTACGAAACAATTTGCCAGAAAATCACTGCAATTACAATTGAGCTTAGAGCATAAATTGCTCGTTCGAAACGAAAGAAGTTCATACTCAACACTCTTAATCTAAGATGAATAACGCAATTTTTTATATTTTTTTAATTAGAAAAAAGTTCATTATGTGCATAGGAGATTCACAGTGTCCGTTATCAGTAGAAAAAGTCCCTGTCAAGTTAGTGGGTAATTTAAAGTTGCTCAATGAGGCTTGTATCAATGAATGAATCCATAAAAAGATCTACGTCCTCTACTTGCGTACTATCAATGTAGCCATACTGTATAAGTTTCTCTAGGTATATTTTCATGCCTTTTTTGTCAGGGTAGTAATTATATTCGATATTTTTCATGGCTAAAACAATAACGTCCTGATCTACGCCAGTCCATTGCGCACCAATAAAGGCGGCTTCACTTAGGTTTGCGTTAATCCAATTTGTTGCATTTACATGAATTTTAACGATTTTTTCAACGATATCGTGATGATCTCTAAGAAAATCTTCTCGAACAGCAAGAACACAACATGGATGATTTTTCCAGACTTCACTACTTTTCACTAGATACTTACCACTTCCCTCTCCAACTGCTTTAGCGGGATATGGCTCCCAAGCAATAAATGCATCAACATCTCCATGCTCTAGTGTTATCTGCATATTCCAAGGACCTATTTGAGTCATATTTACTTCGTTTATATTCATTCCAGATTGTTCTAATGCCATATTGAGTAAAATATTCTGAACTGTTCCATACCCTGGGATTGCAATAGTCTTCCCCTTCAAATCAGATATCGAATGGAGCGATGAGTCTACAGATATAATGATGGCTGATCCATGGTAATTTACAGCTGCTATTATTTTTATGTTAGTCTCAGCATTTATCCGTTTTAATAATGCAGGTGCAATTCCTAGATAGCCGATATCTATTGATCCTGAAGTGAAAGCGTCCATTTCCTCTACGCCATTACTGAAAAAAGATGGTTCGATGTCTAAACCTTCTTCTTCATACAATTCTCGATCTGAAGCCACAAAAAATGCTAATTGGTGCAAATCTCCGCGTAGGTATCCTATTTTAACTGAATTTTCCGATTTAAAAAAATCTGAATAAACAACAAAAGATCCAATACCCATACCAAGAACAAGAGCTATAACTATAAGAACTGCTATTTTTCTTCGAAAAGCAATTTGTAATACCAAAACTATTTCTCCAGGTTGTTTATTTCACATTAATTTAATGTTCTTACTTTCTTCCTGTTCATTTGCGACCCAATAAAGCCAGTATATTGAGATGTAGATACTCTAAATTATGTTTAGTCCTTAAGAAAATTAACTTATCGGTTGTCACAATTCTCAAAATCTAAATAATACGTAAATCTTGGACATTGTTTTACCAAAATCATTTAAACTTGTTTTTTTTGTTTGCAAAATTTTATATGCAAAGAAATGATTAATTTCTTAGTTATAACAGTGTATGATTGGGGGATCAATACGAAATCAAATGGAGACGATTCTAATATCGATACAGAAATACTTTTTACACTCCTTGGAGAAAGTGGCGCGAATCTTCTAGTTATGCTCGGTATAACGCCTAACGATATTGACGGTCTACAGATTTCAGGTCTTCCAAAGAAAGTTATCCGAGCAAAGCTTAACGCAATGAAAGCTGCAGGCTTGATACAAGAAAAAGGAAATGAAAACACGTTTTTTTTGACAAATCAAGGAGAAATTGCATTCAGATCCCTATTAAAGTTTTTCGAATTCTAGTTTTCTAAAAAGAGACTCTTATACGTTGGTTTATTGCTAAATGACAGCAAATGGACGAAACATAATTACTGGAGATCGCTCAGGATCGCCTGAGTAATATATTTAAATGTTTTTTCTACCCCTTCGCCAGTTTTAGCTGATGTTTCAAAGACTTTTGCACCAGTAAGGCGAGCAAAATCTAAGGATCGCTCCATTGACGTCTCACGAATACTTTTCAAATCGGCTTTGGTTCCAACAACCGCAATCGGTACTTTTCCAACAAAGCGCCATACTGTCTCAGCCCATCCATTTAGATTCGTAAGGGTTTTTTGGCGAGTTAGGTCGAAAGCAAGTACAGCGCCGTTGGCGCCCTTACAGTAAGTGGCCCGAACATCTTGGAAAAGCGGTTGACCACCAAGATCCCAAATAACGAGTTTTACTATCTCATCGTTGATGGTAATTATTTTGGTGCGAATATCTGTGCCTATCGTCATCATATAATCCATTCTAAACATATTATCGATATATCTTTTTACTAAGCTGGTTTTTCCAACTGCAGGATCTCCTAAAAGGACAATTTTTAACAGGTAATGTGCTTCTTCTGAGTCCAAATATTGTTCCTGTACCATCGATAATCAACCATTTTTTCATTCAAGATCGTTCTAAATCGACTGTTTCAATACATTTCTATGAGTTTAATCCATTTTCAGAGTTGATAAATGATCTTTAATTAACGTAAATACCAAATTGAATAATTATATTTTGAAATGAACGATTTTTACATCAGATATACCCGGTATATTTGAAAAGTATTTTTTGAACTCTTCTAACGACATCTTGAGGGTATCTATTTCAAAGTATCCCTCATAAAGGCAGTCTTTCTCGCAAAAACCAGTTGTGTAAAGAGGAGTGATTTCATGCGCCCCTAAAAAACTACCTAAGCTGCTTAAGAATTCGTGACTAAGGCGATCTAATTTTGCCTCAACTTTATAGATATCTGAAATGTTAGTGAAAAAAATTCTAAGTAGGTCATTTGTTGGTGAATAAATGATTACCGCATTTTTCTGAGTTTGAGGACCAATTAATTGCAGAAATTCAGTAGGAATATTCACTTGAGTTTCTAGATCAATAACTTGTGCAAAAGTTACTGCTTTGACCATATAGACCTCACCAAACATGATTTTTAAAATTTTGGATTTTTCTGAGAAAACGTTTTTTTTGGTGACATAAGATTGTTATTTGATGCATTAAATTGCATTTTATCATTTTTTTTTCCTTTAGATAAATGTAAATTGTTTTTATATTTATGAATCTTACTTTTAATTTGCTCTGATTGCAAATCTAATCCTAAATAGTCATAACACTTTACTGCATACTCAAAAGAATTAATGGCTTTGTCATATTGTTTTATTTTTAAATATTCCATTCCAGAACTTACAAATAACTCAGCTGCTAGTTTTAAATGTTCAAATTGCTTCTCCTTTTGATCAAGTGAATTGAAACAGGACGCTATGTATTTCGCACAAAGGCCTGCTTTGAAATATTTAGCATTGTTTGTGAAAGTGGTTAATGCTTCATAAAAACAGGAGAGTGCATTATTTACAAGATGCATATGATGATTTGATAATTTAGCGGCTTGACGATACATTTGACCTGCTTCAAAAGATAACCATAGTTCTGCTCCCTTAATAAAATATTGTGCAGCAATATCAACGTTATTGTTTTCTAAAAAGAGTTTTGCTAAGTAATTAAAACATTTTGCGGCATAAACATATCTCTTAGCTTTGACGCTAAATTCAGCTTCGTTCTGGTATACTTTGGTTTTTTTCATTGCTATTTTCACTAAATGCCTTTTTAAGAGTCTTATTACTTTTTCAGTAATTTAAACTTCTGGAAAACTTCTCCGCAGATTAAACTTGCTAGTAATCAAGGATTTTCTACTAAGTCATTTTCATACAAGGATATTAGATTTTCATTCCGACAAAATTAAGTAATAACTCTGATGAATACATTTTCAGTGATTTAATTAAACTATATGAATGAAGTATCAGAAATTATGAGGTTATGCAATTTGAGCCATATGGTTCAAACGACTTCGCGTGATGTAATTATTAATCAGTAAATTCCATCGCACCGGGTGTAACCCAATGACACACCCTCCTACCCCGTCAGCCTTTACTCGCGTAAAGGCGTTCGGTTCGCTTTTTCGTACTATATTACCCGCTCCATTGACATCGGCATTAATGAGGCGTCCCTGTGCACTTCTGAATAGCCCTCTTCGTATTCGCTTTCCTGGATACTGTTCGTGATGTTCTATGGTTTCATTATCCAGAAAACTACACTTGCTGGTATGATTTTCTTCTACCAATTCTACCGCAATTCCTTGTTCTTCCGCCTTATATTTTATCAAGTTGATGAGTTTCATATAGGGGATCAGCACAAAGCTTTGGTTATTCCGCTTCCCTAAGTTCACCTGTTGTTTCCACTCAGGATTATAGCCAATCACCAGTTTGCCGATGCGCTGCTGCACACACCGGATTATGATCCCTCTGCTGAGTTTGTGGAGGTAATCCTTCGATTTTCGGTCGTACTTGACGCGCAGTCTCTTCATTTTTGTACCGCCTTGTATCCCCTGCTTGTCATACATGCTCTGTAGCCGCGCCTTTTCCTTCTGATAGAACTGATTAATGCTTTTTATCCCCCTGCCATCATCCTTAACAACAATCGGTTTTTTGCCGATGTTGTTTACCAAAGTGATGATGTTCGAGACCCCTAAATCGATGCCAGCGATTCGCCTTTTGTCAGTAGCCTTCGGTTGAATCACTTTCTGGTAGACGATTTCACAGACATACCCTACGCCTTTGGGAAGTACTCTCACTTCTCTTAGATCGGTGGTATCCGCTAGTCGTGTTGCTATGTCATCATCAAAAGTTAGGTTCTTTGGAAATAAGAGGACACCATTTTTGATGCGACACTGCTGGTTGGTGAACACCAACAGATGTTCCCCATTCTTCTTTTTGTATTTGGGTGGCCGTGGTTTCTTCTTTAATTTCTCCGGGTGTTGTTTCCACTCTTTAATGACTCGGAAAAAGGATTTCCAGGCTTTATCAAGTAATCGAAGGATTTGTTGTGCAGTTTGTGCGGGCAATTGTCGGTAATTGGTGCTGTGTTTTAACTGATGGTAGAGTTGGGTGTACCGTATCCACCTTCCCTGAGTTTTCAGTGACTGCTTAATCGCATAGTTAGCTTCATTATACAAGTTTTTGGAGAGGTGACACAAGTGGCTAAGGGTGGTAGTTGGTGTCAACCAGATGTGCTCAGTTCTTGTAACTCTAGTCATCAAATAAGTAAGGGTGACAAACGCTATTTAAGTGTAAGAGAGGCCCTTAGGAAAGTGATACAGGTGAACATGAGTTCCCGCAAATCATTCCACCCCTAAAGGAGTGGGCGTTCTTCCTTTGCTAAGGTAAATGACGGGTAAACATCGTTATCACACACAATAATCACTTGGATTGTCCCATCGTTTTACGCCGAATGATTCCTGCTGCGAAACAGCGTTAGCGTGTCGAGCGGGAGTTTCTCTGGAGTTTAAGCCCCTCTCCAGTGTTCAGCATGTGATACTATCATTTGAGTATACCAAAACCTTTTGGTTTAAATCTATGAACTATATATTCGCTAAGGAGTATGGAGTAATATATGTTGAACACAGAATCTAAATCCACAAACGAAAAAGATTTAGTAATCGTGATTGATTCTTCAGTTAGAGAAGACATTATCAATGAATTAAATAAACGAGGCATTATTCTACAAGTAAAGTCTATAGAACCACTTCAATTCATAGTTTCGGAAGATATTGGGGGCTTCATTAAAACATTTCAAGAGTTTTACGAATCAATTAAAACGCATGATTTCTTTAAAAATGCAGAGTTGCTCAGAAACCAATTTTTAAGACCTCTATTTATCTTAGAGGATGACGATAGCAAAGATTTAGATCGGAACATCCTTCTTGAGGCATTGGCTACACTGTTTATACGATTCGATATACCAATCATTTTCTCTCGAAATACAAAAGATACTGTTAAACTTCTTTTAACGATCATTCGACGCGAAAAAAGCGATACAGTTAAGCGTGTTGCAACTCGTATGACAAAAGCACCAACAGAGATCTCTGAGTTACAAGAATATATTCTAAAAGGCATCCCTAGTATCAACGATGAACTTGCAAGAAAACTACTGATCAAATTCAAGACATTTGAAAATTTAGTGACAGCAAAACCAGAGGCTTTCATGGAAGTAAAGGGAATTGGAAAAAAATTGGCAGAGAAGTTGTATGCCGTTTTTAATTCATTATATAGATCAGATTTATGAAAAAAAAATAAAAAACTGAGAATTAATCTAAGTTTATGAGCTACCTCGTGCTAAAGCCTTGAGGCTTCCTGCTTCTACGACAGACTCGATCCCCTTGCGGGTTACGGAGGCCTTATCTCCACAGGCTTAACATCCCTACGCCCCATAGGTACTCATAGCCTCTCGCCCCAACAAATTATATAAACCCAACGCAATTCATCACCGCGCTGAAGCTGTGGTGCTTTCTTGCTTAGCTACTCGTAATTTAGATAAAATAGCAAGATGATCGCTCTTCTTCATCAGTTTTCTCTCTAATGGACTCAACAAGTTTTTCTCGTATAACCTCTTTTTCTCGTGCTTCTTCTATCATATCAGAAAACTTATCAAGATCGAGGTCAAGCTTATAAAGGTCTACTAGTTTTTTTAACACATTTTGAGCTGCAGTCGGGTCTACTGGGGCCTCAGAATAAAGTTTTCCTAACATGCCAAATGACTTAATATCCCTTTCAGCTGCAAGAGCTGTCATAACACCAACGGCGCCTGTAACTTGACCTGAAGATAACATTTCTACATCATACTTTTCAAGAAAGGTAGCATCATCTTCTGAAAAGACAAAAGCCGCGACATCTGGTCCATTTTGGGTGCGTAAACCACCAATTGCAATGACTGTGTCCACATTAGTTTCCTGAGCAACATCTAAAACAGTTGATATCACCTGTACCATGCCGCATGAAAGTGGTTGGCAGTCGCCAGTGAAAAGCAAAAAATTAGGTTTTGTGTCGTTTA
>SMTZ1_10002888_pt1 | contig 17268 bp, 21 predicted proteins | sample DeeMarSWOR136_30_FD_25667 | JGI IMG/M metagenome (IMG submission 25667)
TTAAACATGTTTAAACTTGTCAGCTATCTTAGGCTTATTTTTTCTCCAGTGGCTATGTAAACTATTGCTTCGCCAACGTATGTGGTGTGGTCAGCTATGCGTTCGAGGTATCGCGACACCAAAAGGTTACACGTCACACATTTACTTCGCCCACGCGCTTTAGAAAGCTGGTCCAGACATGCAAAGTAAAGCTCATCCACCTCTATTTCAGTGTCAGCTAAAGTTTTAGCCAGTTCTGCATCATGCTCTCTCAGCGCTTCTACGCTTTTGCTGACCATCTCCGAAACTTTTTCAATCAGTTTCGGCATCAAATCCAAAGAAACAGCGCATTCATCTAAGTCTGCTAGTTTTTTGTGGGTGAAAGATATGTCCCAAGCGTATCTGCCGTATCTTTCAAAGTCATATGCTATTTTCATGTAGGAGTTTATTATCCTCAGGTCGGAGGCCACTGGCTGATATTTAACTATCAATTCAAAAGCTTTGTTTTCAATTTCAACCGTCATGGCGCCAATAATATCTGAAAGTTCGCGCACGGCTTCAGTTACATCTTTACCGTTCATGAAGCCTCGAATGGACATGTTAATAGCGCTTTCAGCTACTTCACCACTCTTATAGACCATCATAGTTAGCTGCTCTAAACCTACGTCTAAAAGTCTAGTCATAGTTTTCACCTAGCCAAATTTCCCGGTTATATATTGTTCTGCTAACTCGCTTTCAGGCTTCTCAAACACGCGATTTGTGGAGCCATATTCTACAAGTTGCCCTACGTACATAAAGGCTGTGAAGTCCGAAACACGAGCAGCCTGCTGCAAATTATGCGTTACGATTATAACTGTGTAATTTTTCGCAAGTTCCCTGATTAGAGACTCTACCTTGGCTGTTGCTGCAGGGTCGAGAGCGCTACAAGGCTCGTCCATAAGTATTATGTCAGGTTCCACAGCCAACGCCCGCGCGATGCATAATCTCTGTTGTTGCCCGCCTGAAAGGTTAAAAGCGTTGTCGGTTAATCGGTCTTTGACTTCATCCCATAAGGCTCCGCCTTTCAAGCTTTTCTCCACTATAGCATCAAGTTCCTCGCCGCTGGCCATCTTGTGGAGTTTCGGTCCAAAGGCGATGTTCTCGTAAATGGATTTTGGAAACGGATTAGGCTTCTGAAACACCATGCCCACCAGTCTTCGCAGTTCGAAAATGTCAGTATCTTTGCTGTAGACGCTTTCTTTGTCTATGTAGATTTCTCCAGTTGTCTTGCTTCCCCGGATTAATTCGTTAAGTCTATCTATTGCTCTGATTAACGTTGTCTTGCCGCAGCCTGAAGGACCCATGACCGCAGTGACCGCGTTGGGTTTGATTTTCATATTTACGTCTTTTATAACGTGTTTGCTTCCAAACCACACGTTCAAACCTTGAATATCAATTTTCACATTATTCACTATGTTTTATCGCCCTCTTTTTTGATATCTGTTGCGAATGAAAATAGCTATAGAATTCATGCCTAAAAGCACCGCCAAGAGAACCAAGATTCCAGCAGCTGCTAAACCGCGGAAAGCTGATTGAGGCTGATTCACCCAGTTGAATATTTGAATTGGCATAACTGTGAAGCGGTCTAAAGGTCCAGTAGGAGTAAAAGGAACATAAACCAAAGCGGCAATAGCAATCATTGGCGCGGCTTCACCTATCGCCCGAGACAAAGCCAGAATCGTTCCAGTAAGCATGCCGGGAAAGGCTTGAGGAACAACGATTTCCCGCGTGACTTGCCACCGTGTTGCCCCGCGGGCGTATGCTCCTTCTCGGTCGGCTGTTGGAACACTGCGTATTGCTTCCTGAGATACAATTATAATAACTGGCAAAATCAGCAGAGATAATGTTAGCGCTCCAGCCAATATGCTTCGTCCCAGCGCTAAGGCTTCTACAAATAAACCTAAACCCAAGATGCCGTAGACAATAGACGGCACTCCAGCCAAGTTCGCTATGTTCAAGCGTATAAAAGATGTTAACCGATTCTGAGGTGCATACTCTTCAAGGTATAAGGCGGCTCCAACTCCAAGTGGAAAAGAAATAAGTGCGGTTAGCCCTACAACCCAAATGCTACCCATGAGCGCTACTAATATACCGGCTTGTTCTGGGCGACGCGACGCAAAACTGGTAAGAAACTGAATATCCAGCCAAGGGAGCCCTTCTTGAAAAGCATCAAACAGCAAAGCTGCCAAGCTCATCAACGTCAGAACTATTCCTGTTAAGCATAAAGCAAGGACTATGTCACCTTTGACCTTTCGCCAGACATCTTTTGTTCTGCTCTTATGCTTTATCACCAATTTTAATACCTCTTCCAGTAACGTTTCGCCACCCATTGTCCAATAAGGTTGATAACCAAGGTCATTAAGAAAAGAGTTAGACCTACTGAAAAGATTGTTTTATACTCGAGACTGCCGAATGGTGCTTCGCCTAAGCTTATCTGGGTTATATAACCCGTCATTGTTTGTATACTTTCCAGCGGATTCAGCGTCAGTTTAGGTGTGGAACCAGCGGCTATGCTCACAATCATAGTTTCGCCGACTGCCCTTGAAATTGCAAGAATAAATGAAGCGATTATGCCTGAAAGGGCGGAGGGAACCACTATTCCAAGGGCAACTTCGTGTTTACGGGCTCCGAGGGCGTATGCCCCTTCTCGGAAAGACTGAGGCACTGCCATCATCGCGTCTTCACTCAGAGATGCCACCATCGGAATAATCATGACGCCCATCACCAAGCCTGCGCTTAAAGCGTTGAATACAATCATTTCGGGAAATACCACTTGGAGCAGTGGCGTAACGAAAGTTAACGCGAAATATCCGTAAACCACTGTAGGGATTCCCGCGAGAATTTCCAAGATGGGTTTTACGATTTTCCTCAGTTTTTCGGGAGCATATTCACTTAGAAAAATGGCGCTGCCCAGCCCTATTGGCACAGCCACACTCAACGCTATAGCCGTAACCATTAAAGTGCCCCACACCAGCGGTAACACGCCGAATTGCTGATCTCGGAAAAGGGGAGTCCACTTTGTTCCAGTGAAAAAATCTATAATGGATACTTCTTCGAAGAAGCCGACAGCCTCGAACAATAACACTCCGAGGATTGCAAGCGTAGTAAACACAGAAATCACAGCTGCGGAAAAGAGAAGCTTTTCTATTATCCATTCGCGCCTGCGCTGTGTCTGCTTTTTTGATGTCAGCTTTTTGATTTTTTTCACCAATGCGTTCTATATATAAAAACGAATTAAGGTTGTTGGTCGAGAGTTGCGAGGTTCTGTTGATATACCGATGTTGGTAACGGTGTGTAGCCTACTTCTGCTACCAGTTGCTCAGCGTTCTCCATGTAGAACCTAACGAAATTTTCTACTTCCTGCCGTTTCAGTGACGCCTTGTTTACGTAAATGAAGAGCGGTCGAGACAGCGGTGTGTATTCCCCTGAAGTTATTTTCTGGTCAGTTGGGGTCACCGGTCCACTGCCTGAGTCTATAGGAACAATTTTTAGCGTATCTGTGTTTTCAGCGTAGTAAGCGTAGCCGAAATAACCTAATGCATAGGGGTCTCCCCTAATTCCTTGAACTAGAACGTTGTCGTCTTCGCTGGCAGTGTAATCACTTCTGCTGGCGCCTGACTCGCCCATAATCACTTCAGTGAAATAGTCGAATGTTCCAGAGTCGGTTCCTGGTCCGTAAAGCCTTATCGGTTGGTCGGGCCATTCTGGTCGTATGTCGTTCCAGCGGTCAACTGTGCTGTCCGGTTTCCATATCATGTTTAGCTCTTCCACTGTTAAGTAATCAACCCAGGTATTAGTTTGGTTAACTACAACCGCGAGACCGTCAAGGGCAATTTCAAACTCTATATATTCAATGCCGTTAGCTACTGCGGCTTGTGCTTCTGAATCCTTGATGGGTCGTGAGGCATCACTGATATCTGTTTCTCCTACTGTGAAGCGTTTGAAACCACCGCCAGTGCCTGAGACGCCTACGATTGGGTAAACGTTGGGGTAAAAGCTCAAAAATTCCTCAGCTACTGCTTGTGTTATGGGGTAGACCGTGCTGGAACCGTCGATTTCAATAGTGCCTGTAATATTTTGGGTTCCTGCGGAGTACCAATACGCTATTGCTACGATTATTATAGCAATTACAGCAACTACCATTATTGTTGTCTTTTTTTCCATTATTTCTCCTTCTTTTAAGGTATTAGGCATGGTGAAGGGGGATATATATTATCCCAATAGAGATTATAGAGAGCTATGTTCACTATATAGGCAATCTATTTATTAACAGAGTACGCCCAAAAATATACAGGGTTACTTAGATGCAATCGAAATTAACTGAAGAAACGAGAAAACTCCAATTCACTGGCGGATCGACTTACATAATATCGTTGCCTAAACGGTGGGTTGATCAAAATCAACTTAAAAAGGGGAGTGTGATAAGACTCCGCGAGGAAGAAGGCGGTTTGTTATCAGTTATACCTACTGAAGCGGCAATACAACAGAGACCAGAGGAAGCTTCAATCAGAGTTGAAGCCAATGAGCCTCCAGACGCCGTAATTAGGAAAACTGTTTCCGCGTACCTCGTGGGCTATAACATGATACATATAAAAGGTGAAAGGCAAAAGCAGTTATCCACAAGGCAGAGGCATGAGATAAAAACTTTTTCGCGTAACATGCTTGTAGGAACCGAAATAGTCACAGACACTCCAGAAGAGCTAACGTTGCAAGTCCTGTTGAGTTATCCAGAACTTTCTGTTCAAAGCGCTCTGAGACGAATGAGCATAATAACGGCTTCAATGCAAAGAGACGCCATAACCGCCTTGAAAGGGCTTGACAGGCAACACGCTAAAGAAGTACTGACTACAGACAATGAAGTAGACAGATTTAACCTCTACATAGTAAGACAGCTCAAAACTGCAATTCAAAACCCCAGAATAATAAAAGAAATCGGCCTGAAAACTGCCCGTGATTGCTTAGGATATCGTCTAGTAACCAAGGCTGTGGAAAGAACTGCAGATCACGCAGCCAGCATCGCAGACAACGTGTTGTTAATGAAAAACAAGTTAGAGCCAGAAACAATTGAAAAACTTGAAAAGATGAGCAAGCTAGCTGTTTCAATGTTTGAAAACGCTATAGAAGCACTGTTTAGGCAAGATTATGTCCTTGCCGAAAGCATAGTTGAAAGAACAAGAGACATTGTTTCAATGGAGAAAGAAGCGGTTGTTTCTTCTCAAAAGATAGATGTTGAAGATGCACCTTATGTGCGATTGATAATTGAGAGCATCCGCAGAACCGCAGAATACGCCAGTGACATTTCAGAAATCGTACTTAATCTCACTGTTGAATCAATACTCTTATGAGAAACGCAGTCCACCAAATAGAACAGCGCACTTTCGCCTATTTCTTGTGTCTCTTTATTCTATCTTGCCTTTGAGCTTTCTTGCGCCAGTCCCTTTTTCTCTGAGTTTGCAAGGAAAACCTGTCGTGGTATAGATTAGGCGACATTTTTCGGTGGTGCGCTATGTTCCTGTAAAACGTTTCAGGATCTATCCTGTTTTCTTTCAGAGCTTCAATGTTCCTGTTTAAATCTGCCCTTACATCAGCGTCAGTTACGTTGTCAAACAATTCCGCGTATACGACGTAAGCGGCGTGGAACGGAAAATTCATTGGATCGTCAATAAGGAGTTTATCTGGAAGGGGGGCATCATTCTTGTTAGGTTCTTCAGTCATGTTTCTCCCGCTTTTTGCAGTGTAGCAAATGGTCTCTCCCTCTTTTATAGGTGTTCCTATTCAGAATGGGTTTAATAGATTTATTTCATAGTCAAAACCGAAAACAGCTCACGGCTTATTGACATAAGAAAAAGTTGTGTTTAAAATAGCTGTTTTTGAAAACCAACTGTTCAGATAAATTGCCTTATTCGTCTCGCATCGTCCTTTAGCGCGTCTGCATCCCGGTTTTCTGGGTGATGTACCCATGCGCGGTTTTTGTTAAGTGGGATGATGTGAACGTGGAAGTGAAATATAACTTGACCGGCAGCTTCGCCGTTATTCTGGACGATTCTGATTCCTTCAGCATTTACTGCCTTGTTCACGGCATGAGCCATTTTCTTCACGATTTTGTACAGGTAAGCTACTTCTTCCTCTGGAATCTCGTAGATATTCTCGTAGTGTTTCTTTGGCACGACGAGCGTGTGGCCGATGTTTATGGGTTGTATGCTTAGGAACGCGATTACTTTTTCGTCCTCGTAGACTGTGTTTGCAGGCGCTTCTTTTCGGGCTATTTTGCAGAATATACAAGACTCGGACATGACAATTCCATTTTTGTTATTCCAAGACGCTTGTGGTTCTTTAGTGTTACGGCTACGTTGAAGGTGCAGCTACAGCCTTAAAAGAAAGCTGGAGGTAATATAGCGCCATGGATACGTTAATTGACGACATAGGGAGCTTCCCGTTACCTCCTGAAGTTAACAGGGAAACATTCAACAAGGCATATCAGCTTGCAAGAGAAGCCATAGTGGACGGAAGGGACCTCAGAAAAGACGAGTTACTACGGAAAAGTTTCTGCGAGGTCACGCTGGATGCGTTCAAGAGAAAACTCCGCTCAGGATTAGATGTGGTTACCTATCCGCAACAGTATGATGGAATCAGACAAGTCAGCGACGCTATCCAGAGTGCAATGGCTAAAGGCTCTTTCTTAGTCGAGGAAAAACAGGCGTTTCTGCCAGAAGTGCACTTAATCAGCGAAGAAGCAAAAATCCTCAGCGAAGAGTCTGGGAAGAAAATTCCGTTACGCGTGTCTCTATTCGGTCCTATTGAGCAATACTTGAAAGGAATAGGCACCATACCCTACAGCGATGTGCTGGAGAGCTTCGCGGAGACTATCCAGCGTTTCGCCAAAAACTCCATCTTAAACTCCAAGCACGTCAAGACCGAAGTAGTGTCCATAGACGAGCCAAGCTTTGGATTTCTAAACTTAGCCGCTGAAAGCGATGAGATATGTGACGTTTTGGAGAAAGCCTTCGACTTCCAAGGCGCAATACGGCAGATTCACCTTCATTCAGCGTCAAGATTGCCCGACTTGCTGGAAGTAGGCAATATTGATGTTGTGTCTTTTGAGTATGCGGCGTCACCGAAAAACATTGAAGGTGTCTCACGGAAAATGCTGGAAGACGCGGACAAGCAGATACGCGTTGGCATTTCAAGGACAGATATAGACTCAATTATGGCGGAACTCAATGATAAAGGCGTGACGAAGCCAACCGCGAAGCAACTGGTCGAAAGCGGAGAAGTGATAAAGAAACGGTACGTCTCAGCTAAAGAGAAATACGGAGAACGAATGACGTTTACGGGTCCTGACTGCGGTCTCGGAGGCTGGCCTTCCCAAGAAGCTGCCCAACTCTTACTGAAAACAACCGTGGACGCCGTAAAAAATCTATAATAAGCGGATTGCAGCTGTGACTACATGGAAGGGAAGGGGTAGTCACCGAGAGCATCAGAGCGCAATTACCGTTTAGGTTTTAGGCTTTCGTCTCTACCGCGTTGTTGAGACTAACCATTTCCGTGTATGCCTTTCTGATTAAGTCGGCCATAGTGTCTTTTGTGGGCACTGCGGCGTTCAACGAAAGTGCAAAGGCCTTCTGATGGGCGGTTTGCAGCAACATGATTATGTTTTCGGGTGTTGGATAGGCTATACTTAAAGATAAGGCGAAAGCTTGGCTGTTGCTTCGTTCAATGCTCTTACGTGTTTCTTCAACATCGATTTTAAGTAAGTCTCCGCTTATAATGAGCCCTTCGTCCAAAACCACTTTCATGGAAAGCCCTGCTTCAACCGCTTTAATTCCAAGCTTCGACAGGACGGCTGCAAGCCTCTCTGAAATGACTTCGCCCTTCCTAACCACTAACGTGTCTTTGCTCACCCAGACGCTTCCAGATTCGATCCTGGTGGGTAAACCAACGGAGTTCAGCTGACTTATTATTGGACCAGGTGGTTGCCCTGTGCTTCCCGCTGGAATAACAACGTCCATAGCGGCGATGTCGCCTGATTTAGCGGTTGTTTTGACTTTGCCGCGTTCTAAAAGAAGCGCTAGCTTGAAGGGGTTAAGATCGGTGAATAGGAAAAGGTTTGCGCCCTCCAAGTATTCCCCAAGCTTTTTCAGGTCGTCTGTTTCCATGTTTTCGATTGCAAGTTTTGTCAGCGTGTTCTTCAAAACTCTCATGTAGACCTTGCCAGCGAGGTTTTTCTTCAACTCCTGAAGTTGTGCAGCACGAACTTTCTGCAGGCTGGCAATACCTATGGACTTGGATCCTTTCAGCAACTCTTTTATTTCTTCAACTTCACTGATTTTTTCTTCCAATACTTGTTGCGATGGCATCTCAATCATCTTTGTTTAAGGTTTAATTTTTACAGGCGTACCCATTGACGTTTTGATAAAGGCAAATTTGATGTTTTTCAAGCCTCGTTTAAGTTTGCCCTCTAAAACCCTTAGAACAGCCTGAATGTTATCAACTACCTCTGCTTCAGCCATGTTCTCTGTTCCAACAGGACACTGGATTACTGGCTGGTTGCGCATTCTTACAAGAACCGTCTTGCGATGTTTCGTTATCAAGCCTGCTATTTCCGCGTTAGGCGGAACAGGCACCGGCAGTTTTCCCCGTGGACCCAGAACTGGACCCAAAATCCTGCCGACAAGCGGCATCAACGGAGCTTCAGAAAGGAACACATCATAATTATTCGCCAATTTCCGCAGTTCCTTCTTCTTGCCAGCTAACCCTTCAAGGTCAGCTTTCTCCATAACCTTGACCACTTTCGCCTTTCTAGCTTTCAACGCTAATTCGCCAGAGGCAATAACCAGTATCTTATTCGGTTTCCCTGTAACATGAGGAAGCTCAACAACCTGCTGGATTCTTCCTTCGGGAGATTTCATGTCAATCTCTTTGATATCCAAGATCAACTCTATGGACTGGTTAAACTTTTTTTCTCCAGATTTCGCCTTTGCCTCTTTAACAGCATCTAACAGTGTCTTCTTATCTAAGGGCATCTTAAAGCCTCATGCCAATGAGGAGTTGGAACCCAATTATAAAAATATTCGCTTACTCTTCGCCTTTTTCAAACAGCTCTTCGTAGCTTCCAGCGTCAATTTCCTCTTGCACTTCTCGCGGGTCCTTGCCTTCAACTGTCACGCCCATGCTGACGCAGGTGCCCAGCATTTCCTTGGCAGCGCCCTTCAGAGTTGAAGCCAAAAGCTGTGGACGCTTCATCTTGGCTATGCGCACAACTTGTTCCATGGTGAGGTCGCCAACTTTGTCCGTGTTAGGCGTTCCTGAACCTTTTTCAATCTTCAATTCGCTCACGATTAACGCTGATACAGTGGGAGTGCCAACGGTGACTTCGAAAGTTTTGTTTTCAACGTCAACCGCAACTTTCACCGGAACCTTCATTCCCGCGTAATCTTTCGTGAGTTCATTGATCTTGGTTACAACCGCCATGGTGTTAATGCCCAAAGGTCCAAGTGCAGGACCTAACGGTGGACCCGCAGTTGCTTGACCTCCATTTACGAGCAAATCTACAATTTTTTTCTCAGCCATTTATGCTTCACCACTTGTTTTTGCTTTTTCAACCAGCTTAACGTAGTCCGAATGAACCGTAATCGGCAAAGTAAACGTCGCTTCCAGCAGCTCAAGCGTAACTTCGCCTTTAGACTTATCAATGCGTGTAATCTTGGCGCGCATGCCTTTGAACGGTCCACCAGTTATCTCCACAACGTCATCATCGCTTAAGTCTTCTATAACTGGTTTCCTGATTATGTAGCGTTCAATCTCGGAAAAACTCACCAAACCAGGAATTCTTGACCGCACGTGTCTTACGCCGGCTATGGCTTCTTCCACAAAGTGAGGTCCATCAGCCTCTATGAAAACGTATCCCTTCAGCATCTCAGGAACAAGTATAGCCTTTACCGGAATATGGGACATTTCAACCTTCGCAGCGACAACCCGTGCTACGTTACGCTCCTGCCCGGTTGTCGTTTTGACAACAAAAATTTTCGCCGAAAATTGCTCCTCTTCTTTCTTCTCCATAGATTCTTCCTTCTAGGCAGTTGCGGCTGTTGCTCCACCTGATGCAAGGGACAAAAGTTTAATCACGAAACCGATCAGTCCGATGGCGCCTATACCCAGCAAGCTAATTTTTATCGATAGCCAAAGCTCGGTTCTTCCCGGCTTTACCGCTAACTTCAACATTCTCGCTGCTTGAGATAGCCATGATCTTAAGCCCATATTTACCGACACTCACATTCAATTAAACAATAATAAACGTTACTGTGACTTTCAACGTTAAAAATGTAACTGCAACATCAAATTAACTTGTCCCCAAACTTTTTCGTAAACTACAGCGAAGCGAAAAAACTAAAGAGAGCACCTTAATAAACCACAAAGAACAGTCAGGTTCACCGCAAAGTTGAGGAAAAAAGGATGCATAAAATATTCTACGAAGTACACAGCAACCTACCAAGAGAAGGCCCAGGCGACAACGAATCCACAAAAAAAGCCTATCTAATGCTGGATGGTCTGCCAGAAAAACCCCGCACACTAGACGTAGGCTGCGGTCCAGGCATGCAAACTATAACACTGGCTAAACTATCAAACGGAAAAATAACAGCGGTGGACAATCACCAACCGTTTCTAGAGCAACTGAAGAAAAAAGCAGAGGAAGAAGGCATCAGCGAAAAGATCAATGTGGTAAACGGCGACATGAAAGCCTTAAACTACGAAGATAGCAGCTTCGACTTGATTTGGTGTGAAGGCGCAATTTTCATCATAGGATTCGAAAAAGGACTCCAAGAATGGAAAAAACTGCTAACCAATAACGAATACATGGTTGTCTCAGAGCTTGCTTGGAAACAGCTAAACGCTCCAGAAGAAATCAAACAATACTTCAAGCAAGTATACCCACCAATCAAAACAATAGACGACAACCTTGAAATAATCAATAAAGCAGGTTACAAGGTAATCAACCATTTCGTGCTGCCTAAAGAAGGCTGGTGGACCCACTACTACATTCCGATAGAAGCGAAACTCCCCACCCTGAAACAAAAATACAAAGACGACAAAGAAGCCACAGCGTTTCTATCCTCTCAAGAACTAGAAATAGAAATGTACCGTAAATACTCAGACTACTACGGCTACGTCTTCTAAATTATGCAAAAAGAGTAACAGGTCAAAATCAAATCTTCTTGTAAGCAAGCCCAACTTCTTCGAGCGCTTGGAGCAGCGGCGGCTTGTCCGCGCTCTTTATTCCCTTCCAATCAACAACTGCACACTCAACTTTCTCCAACGTCTTGTCCACGCACTGACGGAGCATTTCAGCGTCTACCAACGGAACAGCGTACTTGGGAATCATGTGTCCGAAAACCGCTTCGCCGTTAAGAGCCATTCGAGTAAACCGCTCATTATAGTGTGTTCCGCCTATGCCCAGAACCGCTGCGTTCTCAGAAACTGAGAATTTGCCGATTGCCGACATGGCGGCGTGCGCCACGGCTTCTGCAGCTTCTGAATCACGCCATTGCCTCTCGGAGCTGCCTAACTCCACGAACATGGTTGGCGCATTCAGTGATGGTCCGTGATGGGTGCATTCGTAAGACACTTCGTATTCGAGTTGCATTCCTTCTTTGAAGTATGCAAGCGCTTTCAGTGCGTCGCGCATGGCGGTGGCTGGTGAAATGGAGACTTGGCTTGGTAATCCTCCAAATTCCGCTAGGCCTAAATTGCCAGGTGTGTGAACGGAAAGCGTGGGCTTGCCGCTTGTGCTGCTGTGCCGCGAAATGAAGACGATTAGGCTTGGTTTAGTGAAGCTGTCTGTCAGGTTTTGCGCGTTTATGGTTTCTTCGTTGAGTATAATTAGAGTGACTTCTTTCTTGTTGACCTGAGCTTGGTAAATTGGGTTTTTCTGGAAAGTGGTGCCTGTTACTTTGAAGGGATAATGGTTGAGAACTTGACGTGCTATGTTTAAGCCTGCAGCGTCTTTGTTTGAAGCGACAAGCAGAATCATGGTTCAAGCCTTCGGATTAAAAGAGGGGTTTCGCGAGAAAAAGGTTTCCATAAAGCTTATAATCGTTAAGCAAGGTTCACCCTTTCATGTGGGAGAGATTAGCGAAAAATGCACCTGATCAATTTCAAGGAGCTATCCGCCAAGCAGCTTAACGGTTTAGTTGACATGGGCATCAAAGTTAAGTGTAATCCTGAGAAGTATCGGAAAGCGTTAGACGCGAAGTCGTTAGCGCTGATTTTCCAGAAAACCTCTACGCGAACTCGGGTTGCGTTTTGGGTGGCGATGACGCAGCTTGGCGGTCACGCGTTGTACATAGACTGGAGAACCACGAACTTCACGTTGGCTGACATCTACGATGAGACGCAGTATCTGTCGCGTAACGTTGATTGCATAATGGCGCGGTTGCTTAGGAACGCTGAGCTGCAGCGGATGGCGGAAGCGTCTCATGTTCCAGTGATTAACGGTTGCGACGAGAAATATCATCCGAGCCAAGCCATTGCGGATTTGATTACAATTAAAGAGCGGAAGGGCAAGCTTGAAGGCGTGAAGCTGGTGTACATAGGCGTTCACAACAACGTGTGCAACTCGCTGATTGAGGGCTGCACCAAAACTGGCGTAGAGCTTACCACCGTTACGCCGATAATTAACGAGCAAGCACATGACGAAGAGCTAATGGAAGCTGGGAAGGAGACGGGGTTGTGGAAAACCACTTTAGACGCGAAGAAGGCGGTTGCGGACGCGGATTTTGTTTACACGGACACGTGGATTGACATGGAATTCTTCACTGACCCGAAGTTCGCGGCGGAAAAAGAGAAGCGCCTGAACCAGATGATGCCATACCAAATCAACAAGAAACTGCTTAAAAACAGCAACGCGTACATCATGCATGACATGCCAATTCACAGGGGATACGAGATAAGCGCAGATATGATTGAGAACCTGAAGTCGGTGATTTACGAGCAATCAGAAAACAGGCTGTACTCAGCCAAAGCCATACTGCTGAAACTATTGAGCACTTAAACGCTCGGAAAAGACTAACCCTCCCTTTTATAAAGGCGGCAAGATAGGGGCAGATAGACCCCCTACTGGTTTCTGCATAGAACCACTATTAGGCTCCAAATATGCGGTTAGTCAAGAAACCTTGACTAAAAATCTTTACTGCGAGCTTCTTTTGTCAAGAAACCTTTACAAAAACGCTTTAATCACCGAAACAAGCTGGTTTTATTTGGTGCTGTTATGAAGAAAACAGCGTATGCACTAACGCTCGTCTTGGCACTTCTGTTCTCAGTGAGAACTCAAGCCAACACGGTAACGGCTAACCCCTACTGGCCTTGGGGCGGGTATTACCCCATCGGGCACCCTGAGATTACCGTTGTGTCACCAGTTCAGAACGGGTCTTACCTTCAAAACGATGTTTGGCTAAACTTCACCGTGACCAAACCATCAGACTGGGATGACCTGGAAGGGCAACTCAAGTTTGTCGCTTACCTTGTCGATGGCGAACGCATGAACCTCATAAATGACTATAAGAATGAAGGTGAAATTAGAGTCGAGGTGCAAGACCCGCTGGGAGTCGTAAATTCGCCATCAGAGTTCAATTTTTCTATAAAGCTTACAGGATTATGGGGGGGAAAACACTCGGTAGACGTTTATGCAGAAGGGCTTGTCAAGGATAAAGGAGATGACATGCCTTTGGGAACTGTGCTCTCTGACACCATTCACTTTACTGTAACGGGGAAACCTTATTCTTTCCCAACAATACTAGTCATAGCATTTGTAATCATTTTGGCTCATGCTGGCTTGGGCCTGCTGGTCTACTTCAAAAAACGCAAATAATGAAAACCAAAAATCTTCTAGAACTAACGTTAAAACGAAACTGTTTTTTTGTAAATAGACATAAGAAGGTTGGTTGTTCTGTGAGAGGTTGTGAGGCAAGAGGTTGTGCGAGATTTCACTAAGCCTGTTGTGGTTGTGAGTAAATGCATTGAGTTTGAGCCTGTCCGCTATAATGGGCAGATGATGACGAGCGACTTGGTGAGGAGCTTGAAGCCGCTTGTACAGTTTATTCCCGTGTGCCCTGAAGTTGGGGTGGGTCTTGGTGTGCCCAGAGAACCCGTTAGAATAGTTAAGGTGGGTGATGTTTTGAGGTTGATTCAGCCAGCAACGGAGGTGGATTTAACGGATAGGATGAACAGTTTCTCCCGCGAGTTTCTAAATGCGCTGCCCGAGGTGGACGGGTTCATATTGAAGAGCAAGTCGCCGAGCAGCGCCATGAAAGACGCTAAAATATACCCCAGCACCGAGAAAGTTTCGCCGTTGGGTAAGGGTCCGGGCTTCTTCGGAGGCGCCGTTGTTGACAGGTTTGGGCACTTAGCGGTTGAGGATGAACGTCGCCTGTTGAATTCGCGTATAAAAGAGCATTTCCTGACGAAGCTTTACACTTTAGCGGATTTCAGGTTGGTTAAAAACTCGGGCGCAGTAAACAGGCTGATTGATTTTCAGGCACGCAACAAACTGTTGTTCACGGCTTACAACCAAACAGAACTCCACGCCATGGGCAGAATCGCGGCGCAGCCAAAAGTCAGACCATTCCAAGAAACAATCGCGGAGTATCAGAGTCACCTGTGGAAAGCCCTGCGCCGACCCCCGCGAAGGGGCGCGAACGAGAACGTGCTTACAAAGGCAGCTGGCTACTTCACAAGTAAACTGTCAAAGAATGAAAAGGCGTTCTTCCTTGACGCCGTGGCAAAGTACAGGGTAGGCAAGTTTCCGTTAAGCACACCCCTCAACGTGCTGAAAGCGTGGATAATAAGGTTCAACGAAGAATACCTCATGCAACAGACGTTCTTTGAACCGTATCCTGAAGCACTCATGGAAACCGACGCAACAGCACAGGGCGAGGAGAAAGACTACTGGAAATAACTGCCGCAGAAAAGTTACAGATGCTTGACTTTTGCCACGTATTTGTCAGCGTTGAATTTCCTTTTTAACCCGTTCGCGTTCATGAACCGCACGGTACCGAACACGGCTCGCTCCTTCCACGGGCGGTCGTGTTTCCCAAAGCACCATGCAACGCCTGCGAATCCGTTGGGGTCTCTGCCGTCAAGCTCATACTTGTTGTTAAGGTATAAGGCTGCCGTGAACGCGTCATGAGGTGTTTTTGTCCACTCGAGGATTTTCTTTCCCCAGTACATCCGCATGTAACCATGCATCTTACCTGTTACGCGCATCTGGTTTTGCGCTGCGTTCCAGTAGGGGTCATGGGTCTCGGCGTTTTCTAACTCTTCAACCGTGTACAGGTATTCTCGAGAATCTGCTTTGTGCTTGTTCAAGGTGAGTTTAGCCCAGTTCGGCAGCGCTGCAAAGGAAGCGTAGCTCTCGTTGAAGTAAACGTAGTTTACGGCTAATTCGCGCCTAACAATAAGTTCTTCAAGGTAAACATCTTTTGCTTCAGCAGGCGCATCTGCGGATAGGACGTGCATGGCAATTTTTACGGGTGAGATTTGCCCGAAATGCAAATATGGACTCAAGTTAGAAAGGCAGTCAGCAGTCGGGTCGTTTCTCAGTTCAGGAAAAGCTGACAACCTGTTTTTCAAAAACTCTTCGAGGAGTTTTGCGGCTTCGCTGCTTCCACCCTGAAAGCCCCTTGCCTTACTAACCGACCTGTCAACACCTAAAGCTGAAACAACAGCGTCAACATCCGCTAAATCAACAGAATCAAACTTCAAGCCAAGTGAACTCTTTTTCGGCTTATGCTGCTTCGGCAAATCCAAGAAGCCTTCACGTTTCTTCTTAATTTTAGGTCTTAGCGTAGCCGCAGAATACTCCTCCTTACTGGAGGCTGCTTCAACTGGAACCACAACGTTATCCTCAACCTGAACCAAAGGGCAACCCAAGTTTGCAGCCGAGAAACTGTACCATTGCCTCAGCGTTTTCAGGTAGCCCTTGTCAGCCACGGTGAGGCAAGCGTCTTTTGACAGCGCAACCACGCCTAACTCTGGAGATTCGTTTCGGACCACTAGTTTCACGCCGATTTCTTTAAGTTGGGCTTCCACATCGCGGAGACCTTCAAGCATGAAAGTGTAATGCCGCAAATTCGCTTCGGGAAAACTGCGGGTTAAGCCAAAGAACACAACAAGCTGCTTGCCCAGTTTGTCAGCCCAAGAAACTGCGTATTCAAGCGCCACGTTGCATTCGGTTCTCTGCGAAGACTGCATCCAATAAAGAACATACTTTTTGTTCTTCACATCAGAAGCGTTGAGGCGTTTCACACGTTCCTCAGGCATCAACATGGGCACTTTCCCAAAACACCGTGAGTGATCAGGGCGACTGGAGCCCAATAACTTCAGTAACATCAACGAGTTTAACAACGAGGAGGGGTTTCTCCGCCTTCAAGGAAGACCAATCGGATTCTTTTGGGAGTCCATGAGCAGGAAGAAAATTCGTAGACAAACCCTTAGCCTTAGCATCTTCAATCATTCGGGCTATGGCGTTAGCTTTCTCTTGAGGGTCCGTGACGACATGCAACTTGCCAACGAGCACGACAAAACTGTACTCGCCGAGGTCAGGGGTGTACCGCTCTATTTCGACGCAAACGGGGTTGCCCTCTTCAAGCAGCCCCATTTTCTTGCCGTAATCCGTAAAGTGAAAATAGAGGGTACCATCGATGAAAACGTACTGAAACGGAGCAATGTACGGAGCAAGCTTTCCTCCGAAAGCAATACGACATAAAAATTGCTCATGTAACAGCTGGTCAATTTCGGCTTTGCTCATTCGCGGTAATTTCACGCGCACCAAAAACAGCACATCCTACACAAGATATTTACTAACCAAGAAATATATGTAATTGCCTTTTCAGCGAAAACGTAAAAACTTCACAAAACGACGTTAGAGGAAAAAGATAGCTTTAGGAGAAAATGACTATCGCAGTATCATGTTGACGAATTTTTCTGGGTTAAACACTTCCAAGTCCTTGTATGTCTGCCCCACTCCAATAAACAGTATGGGCTTCTGCGTCACGTACGTCACGCTTAAAGCGGAACCGCCTTTCACGTCCGCGTCTACCTTCGTCAATATCGTCGCGTCTACGCCTATGGACTTGTGGAACTCTTCCGCCTGCATAACCGCGTCGTTCCCAATCAGCGAGTCCAAAGTCAAAACCGTCAAGTCAGGCTGGACCACCCGCTTCACCTTAGCAAGCTCGTTCATCAAGTTCTGGTTCG
>SMTZ1_10007245_pt1 | contig 17268 bp, 14 predicted proteins | sample DeeMarSWOR136_30_FD_25667 | JGI IMG/M metagenome (IMG submission 25667)
AAGACCTTGAAATATCGAGAGAACAATTGGTTGACATTGGTATTCTTGTCGGAACTGATTTTAACGATGGAGTAAAAGGAATAGGACCTAAGACCGCATTAAAGTTAATAAAAGAACACGATAATTTAGAATCCGTTATGAAAGTGAAAGATATACTAGCCGAAGTGCCTATTGATCAAATACGATCAATTTTCTTAGACCCTGAAGTGACAGATACATATTCTATTACATGGCTTCCTCCAGATCAGAATAAAATTCTCGAATTTCTTTGCGAAGAACATGATTTCTCTCAGGATAGAGTGAAAAAAGGATTGGAGCGCCTTGAAAAACTCCCTATTCAAAAAAAGCAAGCAACACTCTTTGATTGGCTATAAACTATGTCTACCATTTCTGACAACATCCGAAAAAGACTCAAGTCAACTACCCCTCCCTGTCGGAAGGGGTTTTCTCGCTGATATCAAATAAATTAACTTCAGCGCAGTAGTTTACTTATGAACTTTATAATCTTTCGGAATATTTGTGCAATTAATTCATTTTTTATTTCAATTAATTCGATTATCTTAACATCTTCTTTTACAAGCGCTGAGGTCAGTATCATGCCAATTAGGAATAACGCTGGTGCACTAAATAATTTTATTAAACCAAATATAATAAGATTTGTAACTGTAGGTAACAGCAGAATACTCGATGAAATAAGTAGACACACTATGGGCTTAACAAAATAGGATAATGGAGTATGAGCAGATAATTCCCGGTTTGCAAAAATTATATTCAATATAATTGCCACAAGCCTGCCGATAACGACAATAATTGCAGTTATTATAGCTCCGTATTGAGGAACTAGCAGAAAAAGAAAGCCAACAGTTACACCACTTCTCAATATGCTGGGATAAACTATGCCATCAAGTTTTTTGGTGGTTAATAAAACTGATAGGACTGGTGCATCAATGATACGAAATATGCTTACCAAAGCAAGTATCTGAAGAAGTAGAACTGAAGGTAAAAAGTTTGGTCCAGCAAGGATTAAAATGATTTCATTTGCAAAAACGATCAACATCATAGAGAAGAAAGTAGAAAATATCATTAAGTATTTCATCGTTGAAAGATATGTTTTTTTCATTAGACTTGTTTCTTCTTTAGCCCATGTTTCTGACATTGAGGGAAGTAACGTAGTGTAAAAAGCATATCCTAGCATTGAAGGGCGGTTTGCGATATTATTTGCATAGGAAAAATATCCTACAACCTCAGGCGTAAGATAGTAGCCTAAAATTAGATTAGGTGCGAGTTCGTATATTCTATAAAAAATACGACCTACACTGTAAAATAGACTGAATGAGAAGAGTTCTTTATATCCACTAAAGTCAGTATCCTCTAGTTTTGAGTGAATAAAGGGAAGTTTTCTACGAATGAATAGATAGCCAATTGTAGTTGTAAGACTCCCTGAGATGATCCCCCCTGCAATTATACCTGGTATTCCATACCCAAGAAAGAATAGGAGTAAACTAAATGTCATTCTACCTATTGTATCAATCAGCATTAGAGTGGAATAACTAATAAAATACTTTAGGCTTTCAAAAAGTGAACTTACAAACTGAGTCGCTATTGAAACTGAAACTGAAAAAGCGGTTAGTGTAATTAAGAATGATAATTCGGGAGTATTAAATATGAAGTTTGCAACTAAATCAGCAGTTAAGAGGACAAGTCCTGTTGATACTATGCCTAGTAAAACATGAATCGTGAGTCCCTTCTTATAAATATCCTTTGCTTTTGCATTTTCATTGTTAGCAATATAAACTGCAATATTGCGAATCATTGCGGGTTTTAAACCTGAAACAGCAACTCCTGAAAAAATTCCTATCGCAAACGCTGCAGAATTTGCTAGGGCAATCAATCCGAGATTTACTGGACCTAACAAACGTGCAAGAACTGCCCCATATACTATTGCCATAAGTGTAACTGCAATTCTTTGAGACATCAACGCGGAGGATCCACGTGTAACATCGGTAGCTATCTTTGATCTCTGTGAAATACTCATAGATTAACTCATCTCTGAATATTCTAAAAATATTGAGGTTTTTTGAAGATTATTTAACCAGACTTTTCAAGAAAAGCATTTTTGTGTCCATTTTGCGTTCCTTTAGTTAATAACTTTAAATTAAATCGAAATACATTTCTAGATATTTCTTAGCTATTATTTCCCAATTAAATTCAATTTCAGTTAATTTGCGCCCATATTGGCCCATTTCTTTGGCACGCTTACTATCTGACAAAAGTTGTATTATTGCAGTTGCTAAAGCTGTTGCATTTTTTGGCTGTACTAAAATTCCATTTTTTCCGTTTTGAACCACCTCTGGAATGCCTCCGACCATTGTAGAAATAATAGGTTTTTCGCTCGCCATTGCCTCAAGTAAGACTATGCCAAATGCCTCGTAAATTGAATGGAGCACAAATATATCACAATTTGCATAGTATTTTGGAAGATCTGAGTCCATGACGAACCCGACTAGCTTTACATTGTTTTCAATTCCTAACTCTTTGATTTTATTCTCTAAGTTTGTTTTTTCAGGTCCTTTTCCTACAATAATAAATTGTGTAGAGGGTATTTTCTCTAGAACAATTGGGATTGCGTCAATTAAGTAATTCAATCCTTTTCTGGAGTGAAGGCGCTGAACAGATAAAATTATTGGGGCTTGAACGCCTAATTTCTTTTTGAAGTCAACTTCATTACTTATCTGTGGAGTATATCGTTTGATATCTACTCCATGAGGTATGATTTCAATTTCCGAAGAAACACCCATTGCTTGAGCCCGAGTTTTTTGATCCATGCTACAGGAGACAATTTTTGATGATTTTTGCATTAACCAAACAAGGTTTTTATGCCATTTTGTAGGCACAGGATCGATTGGATCAAATATATCTTTTCCAAGAAGCGAAGTTATTACGGGAATCTTTAGTGTATTTCCTACGATTATTGCTGCAAGTCCAGTGTCCGCCAAAAAATGACTATGGATGACTTTGGGCTGGATTTTTTTTGCTAATTTAAATAATGAAGGAATCGCAGAAAATGAAAAAATCGACGGAATTTTACCAAAAGTGATTTTAGATAGCTTTGGAAAGAGCCTAATGTCTTTAAACCGGAAAATCTCTATTCCTTCTATTTGTTCGGATTTTTTCGTGCCCTCTTTTTGAATTGTATGGATCGTAACACTATGACCCATATTGACGATTCTTTTGGCTAGTTCGTAAGCCATTATTTCACTGCCACCTCTATGAGGCAAAAACGAGGGCATTGTCATTAAAATTCTCATTTTAAAATCAAATCTTGGGCTTTTTCAAGCAATTAAAATTAGTATCCTTAAATTTATTTTGTATTATAAATCGAAATCGTTTATCCAGTTCTTCATTCTAAATGAAGAATTTTTAATCCAGTTCTTTATTCTGAATTTTAAGTATGCCTTATTAAAGAAATGTATCTCTTTTAAACGGTAATTATCTTCCGAATAATCATCATAGATGGACTTCGCGAATCTATAATACTTCTGTCCAACCGAATTTAAGGTTGGTAGAGTTATTCGATCCCGATAACGCTCATAATTTTGAACTATCTTTTCAATTGCTATAATGACGCCCTCTTCATCTTCAAACAATTCACCTGCTTCACCTAAAATCTCAGGATGTCCTCCGTCATTAATAGCTACTGCAGGTAAACCACAGTGGAGTGCCTCAATTAAGGCATTTGAGCAAGGATCATTTCTGCTTGCAGTGATATAAATATCATGTTCTTTTAGTATTCTGGCAACTTCTTGACTTGGAACCGGCTTTGTCCATTTGATATTCTTAAATTGTATCTGCGAATTTCCTACAAAAGTCATCGCATATTTATCAAAATCTAGGTTTTCATCTAAAAACCTGTACATATCAAATCCTTTTCTAATATCTGCAAACCAAGAAATAGCGATCAATTTAACTTTCTCTTTTTCAAATTCTTTTGTGTCTTTGCGATTGAATATACTAGGATCTGGAGCATTTATGATCACGATTTCATTAGGGGATCGTTTCAGTCCTAGTTCATAGTTCTTTATTCTACTCCAATTCGACTGAAAGATGGTACCATCAGCAAAGGCCTTGTTTGCATGAAAAATGATTTCGTCGAGTCTTCTACTCTTACCTCTAAAAAGGATTTCGTCGATTATTTTGCCCTCTCCTCCTCTACTATAAAATATGGGACCATCTAATCTATGTATAAAAATTTTATTAGGGCATTTTTTCTTAATTTTCAATGCATCTTCCAAACAATGATGACTATTAAAAAAAATCACATCTGCATTTTTTGGGGTTTCGGTATAAACACCAGTGTTCTTGAAATAACTTCGAAGCGCCTTTAAGAATTGATTCCCCCCTCCCCAAGGTCCTTCCACAAAGTTATATAAAATATGAATTTTCGGATCCATATTGATCTCCTGTGTAGTAAACTCTTAAAGACGAATTTTATCTGCAATATCCGTCTAAATTCGATTAGATGAGATTCTAATATCTATGATTTTTGATGCTTTTCAATCTAGGTTATGCAATTTGAGCCATATGGTTCAAATGACTTCGTGCGATCTCATCATTCCTCAGGAAATTCCATCGCACTGGGTGTAACCCTATGACACACCCTCCTACCCCGTCAGCCTTCACTTGCGTAAAGGCGTTCGGTTCGCATTTTCTTACTATATTACCCGCTCCATTGACATCTGCATTAATGAGCATCCCCTGTGCACTTCTAAATAACCCTCTTCGTATTCTCTTTCCTAGATACTGTTCGTGATGTTCTATGACTTCGTTATCCAGAAAACTACACTTGCTGGTATGATTTTCTTCTACCAATTCTACCGCTACCCTCTGTTCCTCCGCTTTATACGTTAGCTGGGAAATGATTTTCTTGTAGGGTATCAACACAAAGTTTTGGTTATTTCTCGTACCTAATTCCACCTGTTGTTTCCACTCAGGATTATATCCTATTACTAGTTTGCCGATGCGATGCTGCACACACCAGCTTATAAGACTTTTGCTGAGTTTGTGGAGGTAATCCTTCGACTTTCTTTCATACTTGACGCGCAGTTTCTTCATTTTTGTACCGTCTTGTATCCCCTGCCTGTCATACATGCTCTGCAATCGCGCCTTTTCCTTCTGATAGAACTGGTTGATGCTCTTTATCCCTCTGCCATCATCCTTAACAGCAATCGGTTTTTTGCCGATGTTGTTTACCAGATTAATGATGTTAGAGACCCCTAAATCGATGCCTGCTATCCGCGTTTTGTCAGTTGCCTTCGTTGAAATCACTTTCTGGTAGACGATTTCACACACATACCCTACTCCTTTGGGAAGTATTCTCACTTCTCTCAGATCGGTGGTATCCGCTAGTCGTGTAGTTATGTCATAATCAAAGGTGAGCTTCTTTGGAAATAGTAGCACGTTGTTTTTGATACTGCACTGTTGGTTGGTGAACATTAACAGATGTTCACCATTCTTCTTTTTGTACTTCGGTGGTCGTGGTTTCTTCTTGAATTTCTCAGGGTGGCGTTTCCACTCTTTAATCGCTCGAAAAAAGGATTTCCATGCTTTATCGAGCAATCGAAGGATTTGTTGTCCTGTTTTCGCTGGCAATTGCCGGTAATTGGTACTGTGTTTTAACTGATGATAAAGTTGATTGTACCGTACCCATCTTCCCTGATCCTTCAATGACTGCTTAATCGCATAGTTAGCATCATTGTACAAGTTTTTTGAGAGATGACAAAGGTGACTCAGGGTAGTATTTGGTTTCAACCAGATGTGCTCAGTTCTTGTAACTCTCACTTAAAGCGATCTCCAGTTTGTGCTACTTCTTTTGGAATACTTGTCATTAAATAGCAGGCGTTTTCATCATGTGACAAAATCATTAGAGTATAAAAACTCCTTTGATCTAACTTCTATGATCTATACTAGAAAAGGAAAAGTGTCCTTTGAGATATGAAAATAGAAAAAAGGAAAAATACTTGTAAAAGAATCGCTTAGACAAACTGAGGTTGTGCTTTGACTTTAGTTCTTCTAAAGTGTTCTGATTGTCTTTCATACCAACGAATTACGTCCGCAGTAACTGTAGGATGAATTTTCTTCATAGCATCGGTGAAATATTTTGCTTCAACTTCTTCTGTATCCTCATTTTCCCGTAATGCGAGCATTGCCGCCTCTCGACATAAAGCTTCAATGTCAGATCCCGCGTAGCCTTCTGCAGCATTAGCTAGTTTTTCTAGATCAATATCTTCACTAATTGGCATTTCTCGCGTATAGATCTTAAAGATTTCAAGACGTGCATTTTTATCAGGCGGGGGTACTAGGATAAGGCGATCAGTTCTACCAGGTCTAAGTACCGCCGGATCAACAATATCAGGCCGATTGGTAGCAGCGATCACAACAACATCCTGTAAAGATTCAAGGCCATCAACTTCGGTCAGAATTTGGCTAATAACTCGTTCAGTTACATGAGAGTCACCAAAACCTGTACCGCGTCTTGGCACTATTGCATCTATTTCATCAAAGAAAATAATGGCTGGAGCTGCCATCCTAGCCTTTCGAAAGACTTCCCTAATAGCTTTTTCGGATTCGCCAACCCATTTTGATAAGACCTCCGGACCTTTGATGCTTATAAAATTGGCTTCGCTTTCTGTGGCAACGGCTTTTGCAAGCAAAGTTTTACCGCAGCCAGGCGGACCATATAATAAAATTCCTTTTGGAGGTGCTATACCCAATCTTTTAAACGCTTCAGGCTTTTTTAAGGGCCATTCGACAGCTTCAATTAGTTCTTGCTTGACAATTTCCAAGCCACCTATATCTTCCCAATTAATGTTTGGCATCTCTATCTGAACTTCTCTTATTGCGGATGGCTGTACCTCTTTTAATGCGTTTAAACAATCATCCATATTAACTTCAAGAGTATTTAAGATTTCTGGAGGGATAACGTCTTCTTCTAAGTTAATTTTAGGAAGATATCTTCTTAATGATTTCATAGCAGCTTCACGGCATAAAGCGGTGAGATCTGCGCCTACAAATCCATGAGTTATTTCAGAAATTCGCGTCAGTTGAACATCTTCGGATAAGGGCATACCACGTGTATGGATAAGTAGAATCTCTTGGCGTCCAATTTTATCTGGAACTCCAATTTCTATTTCTCTATCGAATCTGCCTGGTCTCCTTAAGGCGGGGTCAATTGCATTCACCCGATTAGTGGCGCCAACGACAATAACTTGTCCACGAGCCACTAATCCGTCCATTAAAGCTAAAAGTTGTGCAACAACTCTTCTTTCTACCTCTCCTGTGACTTCTTCTCTTTTTGGGGCTATAGCATCTATTTCATCTATAAAAACAATACTTGGTGAATTCTCTTCAGCTTCCTTGAAAAGTTGTCGTAGTCTTTGTTCTGACTCTCCGTAAAATTTACTCATAATTTCAGGTCCATTTATTGGAATAAAGTGAGCATCCGATTCACTAGCCACTGCTTTCGCAATAAGTGTTTTACCACAGCCAGGTGGACCATGCAACAAAACTCCTTTTGGTGGATCAATACCTAATCTTTTAAATAATTCGGGATGTTTTAATGGCAATTCAACCATTTCTCGAATTCTAGTAATTTCTTCAGAAAGTCCTCCTATATCCTCATAACTTACTCTTGGAAAACCAGTCTCAGTGTCAGCTAGTGGCTTTTCGCTTACATTTAAGGAGGTAGCATCTGTTACAAGACAAATTCCTTTTGGTGTAGTCGATACAATGCTGAAAGGCATCGCTCTTCCTAAAATCGGGATAAGTACGGTATCACCCCGGCATACAGGATATCCTAATAGTTTTCTCTTAACAAAATTTTCAAATCCATAATCGATAGAAAGTGGCATTGAAGTCGGAGCAATCGTTATTGATCTTGCAGCCTTAACATCAGCTTTCTTTATTTTTACTTTTTCGCCTAGCGTGACACCACAGTTTCTACGGATAATTCCGTCCATCCGAATGATTCCACTACCTTGATCTTCTGGATAGGCGGGCCACGCTATAGCGGCAGTTGTTTTTTTACCTTGTATCTCAATAACATCACCAGTTGTGACGCTAATGGAACGCATTGCTGCTCCATCAATACGAACCTTCCCACGACCTACGTCTCGTTGTCGCGCTTCTGCAGTTTTCACGGTAATTATTTTATCTGTCAATGAAGGATACCTCCTCTTGTAAATAGAATGGTAAATTCAAAATGTCAATTCTAATATGTTCATACATCTACATTTATGATAACCACAGACGCTTTTTTAAATTTCGTTATCAACAACATTCTTGTAAGTCCAACCAAACGTAAACGATATCACTTAAAACTCATAATCTGTCCCTTCATTAATAATCAATGTTCAATGGAATAAATGCGATTTCATTACAAACTATAGGAAGTTAAATCGTTTTTAATAGAATGATGTGGTGCTTAGAATTGTCAAAACCAATACCCCCTTTAGAACCTATTCGAAGAAAACGTGTTCTATGTTTTGGTACCTTTGATATCCTCCATTATGGACATGTAAAATATCTCCAAGAGGCGAAAAAATTGGGCAGTGAAAATTCGGAATTAATTGTTGTTATTTCACGTGATTCTTCTGTAGAGTCAATGAAAGGAAAAAAGCCTATTTTTTCTGAAGAACACAGAAGAGCTCTTGTCGCTTCGATAAAATCAGTTGATAAGGCAATTTTAGGTACAGAAGGCGGTGATAAGTTAAAGATTTTAGAAGAAATACGTCCAGATATAGTTGCAATTGGATATGATCAATGGCCTGCAATAACTTGGTTAGAAGAAGAATTAAAAGAGAGAAATATTGAATGTGAAATTGTAAGGTTATCAAAATTCGGTAGTGAAGAATTAAATAGTTCATCTAAGATAGTTCGCCAAATTTTAAGACTTAGAAAAGATTGGACAGAAAATTCGTCTTGAAGAATATTGGGAAAAAAAAGAACATCTAAGGATCTCAAAGAGGAGGTCTTTCAGAAGGGGTTATGCTATACTTACATTTTGGGCAACTGATTCTTCTATGGTATTTATCCTCTTTAAAAAAAACTCTAACCCTTAAATTGGTGCCACAAACTCCACATTTAAAATCAGCCACCTCTTGCTCCTCTACAAGAATTCCATCTTCATCTTTGAAGGAATTATTGTTTTCATTTATGGGGTTCAAAGAAATTACCTCAAAAGTTAGTCTGACAAAGGCACCAATTATTTATTAGATCTGCTTAAACATCAAGTTATAGCGATATATAGTTAACTTAACAGAAACTCTAGAATATCATATTTCTAAATTTCATCTTCCACGAATTCTTTAATTAGGATTGCACCATGACGTATTTCTTCTAGAGAATTGGCATAAGATAATCTTAGATGATATTCACCACCTTTTCCGAACACTGCACCCGGCGCTGTTGCTACACCCTTTTTCTCAAGTAATTTCAATGCTAGTGTTTCTGATGCAATTTTTAGTTTGGAGAAGTCAGGGAATACGTAGAATGCACCTTGAGGTAGTTTACATCTTACGCCATCTATATTATTTAATAAACGCGTTACTTCAATTCTTCGCTCATTAAATCGCTCTACCATGCGCTTTACTGGCACTTGAGAGCCTTGCAAAGCGGCAACACCAGCCATCTGAACAAAACTAGTAGGACATGTGGTAGAGTTTTGTTGAATTCGAATCATATTTTTAACGATCTCAGACGATGCAACGGCATAACCCAAACGCCAGCCAGTCATCGAATACGCTTTCGAAAAACCGTTTATGACTATGGTCCTTTCACACTCATTATCTATAGCCAAAACAGTGGCAGCTCTTTCACCAATATTATATACAAGTTTTTGATAGATTTCATCAGAGAGAATCAATAATTCATGCTCAACTGCAAGTTGATAGATTTCTTTCAATACTTCCTTATCCATGACATCTCCTAAAGGGTTACTTGGCGAATTAATAAGAATCATCTTGGATTTTTGTGTAATTCCATTATTCAATTTCTCTACAATGCTCTTATCATAAGCATCAACTGGGATTTGAATATTAACTCCACCTGCTATTTTTATTGAAGTAAAATAAGTAGGCCAAGCTGGTGTTGGAATTAAAACCTCATCTCCTGGGTTTAACGTTGCTAGCATGGCAAGAAGAATTGCATGCTTTGCACCAGGCGTTACAATTACATTTTTAGGTGTGATTGATACATCATCCTTGTTTGTGTCTTCCGCAATTGCTGTTAATAATTGTGGGATGCCTTGGCTTGAAGTGTATTTCGTAAATCCATCTTTTAGCGCACTGATTGCAGCTTCTTTGATATGTTGGGGTGTATCAAAATCAGGCTGTCCTACTTCTAGATGTATTATTTTTCTTCCTTTTTGTTCTAATTCTTTTGACTTTGCAAGCATTTTCAATGTTCCAGATGGAGGAATATCCTTCATTCTCTCTGAAATAACGCTCATAGATTCTCACACTACAAATTTTTTTTATGAATGCAGTCAATTTTTTGCTTAAAAAAATTGATGCAACTTTTCAATCATTCCTTTAAAGAAAAAATTATTAAAAGAATTGTGTACTTTGACGAGTGACTGAAACTTTTAAGGAATAAATGGAGTTGTTGCTTCTTGGGAAAGATTAGACCATCACATATCAAAAATATCTCTAAAAAAATTTTGGAAACTCATGGCCATTTGATTGCAGAGGATTTTGAAAAAAATAAGGAACTGTTAGATCAAATATTAAACTTGCAGTCCAAAAAATTAAGAAATAGGATTGCGGGTTATTTAACATCATTGGTTCGTATAAAGAAAAGTTCTCAATATTTCGAACCTAATGGGTTATAACTGTTTTTCAAGGCATTGTATTTTATAGGATATTGTTTCCGTTCTGACTCTAAATGGTTCTTAAACCTTACAATTATTTATAAAACTGCGGAATTGGTGATATAATCCCACGTTTTATGATAATCATCAATCTTCCCCCTGAAACATCAGGTTATAACCAATTCGTTTCACTCGATTATAGATGGTGAAAATCTCATTAAGTTTACGTTCTTGTGTCGGATCTGGATAGATTCTATTATTAGTGACCATAGATAAATAGTAGCTCTCAGCTATTTAAGCATGGAGAGACCTGAGTAAAAGTGAAATACTCTCCCGAAAATCATCCTCCCTACTCGATGGATGGTCTTCTTGCGAATGGGTTATAAATACACTCACTCTATAACGCTGACCAGTGGTCAATTGTATTTCTCTATCAAAAGAGAAATATAGGTGATTTACCATTCAATATTTGCAGTAATATTCTCAGTTTTTAAGTCATAGAGGAATTAAATGTGGCTTCTAGATCAAGATTGAAAGAACAAAATCGCAGATATAAACTACATGAGGATTTAAAAGCCACGCTATTGCACAATTTTCAGAGTGTTGAAGAAGAGTACCTCGAGGATAGATCCATATTTGTTGCGAGAGATAGACGCGATGAAATCGCCTTATGCATCATTTTAAGAGTACATATGGCATCTTTGGCTGAAATCTTTGAATCGGTTGGTATGGTTTTATTCTATTCTTCTTTTATGGGAAGTAATATTCATTTAGGTCTTCTTGATGAGACATGGAAAATAATACCTGATTCACTTAAGCGATTTCTTAACAGTCAGGTTAATCTTGCTATATTCAACCCTTCTACAAGAAAACTTGTTGTGCTGAAACGTAAAAACCAGAAAAACCTAAAGAAGATTATTGATAAAATATAGGCTCTTCTTCTCACGCTAAGACACTTTTTCGTAAAAATAAATTCCGTCTTTGAGTATGTCATTGACTTTTCCGTCAGCTTTAAGGGATTTAAGATGGGCAATCGTTTCAGTACACGAAATAATGGAATGACCAATTGTCGATCGTATCTCTCCAAATATTTTTGACCCAATTTCGAATGCTGTGAGTTTTTTGGAATCTAAAGTTTTTAGAATCCAATTTTCCCGAGATTTATGATGTTTTAGGATCTCAATTATCCGCTCATGTGTATTTTCAATTGGGTTATTATGCCCTGGATAAGAAACTTCAATATCATAATTTAATAACTCTTGAAGAGATTGTTGATACACTTTTAGTGGGTTTTCCGATTGTATGATGTAGGTAAGTCCGATTTGAGGCGTAACTTTTGAAATAACATGATCTCCTGTAAACATTACTTTTGTGTTTTCATTATAAATACATAAGTGATCTTCTGCATGCCCAGGTGCCCAAATGATCTGCAGTTTTTCGGGAATATTTGAAACGTAATCTCCATTATAAATCACTTCATCAATCAACGGAATTGGATTCTCTTTTATAATACCTTGATATAGATTCAGAAACTTATCTACAGATACCTTTGGCATTCCATTTGTAATAAACAACTCATAAATCAAAGAAAGAATTTCATTGAAGTCAATTGATGCGAAGTTTAACATAGCAGGATGCGCTAAAATCTTTACTTTATAATTCTGTTTGATTCGTTCAAGCAGACCATAGTGTTCGTAATGCCCATGGGTGACTATACATGTCTCAAGATTATCCATCGAATAACCAATCGATTGAATATAATTTTTAAGTGTAATAAATGCGTCATCAGTAGCTGGGCCGCAATCGATTAAAATCAAACTTGAGTTATCAGGACTTTCAATTAAGTGGACGTAGACATGATTAACAAAAAACGGAACAGGAAGACGAACTCTATGTATATTATTCTGCTTCAATTAGTTTAACACTCCCTAACAATTTTTAAATCTCGTTGAGAAAGTCGATTGTGCTTCAAAAGGTTTCTTCAATCATATGTTTTTACTCAAAAAAGAGATTATAATGGAGGAGTTTGTTAATGGCATTCCCTCCCGGAAAAATTCCTATGGATGTGTTACGAACTATTGTTTTTGAACATTTAGGGGTACAAAATCCACGTCTTCTATTGGCGCCTGGCATAGGTGAAGACGCAGCAATCATCAAAATGAATGGAAAAGTGATTGTTGTTACTACCGACCCAATCACAGGTAGTTTAGAGAGCCTTGGATGGCTTTCTGTTCATATTAATGCAAACGATATTGCTACTTGTGGCGCAATTCCCCTCTGGTATTTAACAACAATTTTATTACCCGAAAAATCAGATATCGATCATAAAAATGCATTAAATAAAATTACCTCTCAAATTGACGCTGCCGCAAAAGAACTAAATATAACCGTAGCAGGTGGACATACTGAAATCACACCTGGAATTAATAGGCCTATTGTCGTCGGTTTTATGGTTGGAGAGACCACAATAGATAATTATACAACTTCTAATGGCGCAAAATCAGGTGATCAGATTATTGTGACAAAAAGCGTCGGATTAGAAGGTACTTCTATTTTAGCTGAAGAAAAGGAAACGATTCTTAAACAACATCTGGAAGAGTCCGTTATTGAACGAGCACAAAACTTCATTAAAAGGATCAGTGTGGTGAAAGACGCCCAAATTGCGATGAAAGTAGGCGGCGTCAATGCAATGCATGATCCTACAGAAGGCGGTATATTTTTAGGACTTCATGAAATCGCAGATGCTTCTCAACTCGGTATACAAATTCAAGAAGAGTTGATTCCTATAGCTTATGAAACAGAAGTTGTCTGCAAAGTTTTCGGAATTGACCCCTTTCAATTAATTAGCTCTGGATGTTTGATTATTTCAGCGAGCCCTGAAAGTGCAACATTGATTGTAAACGAATTAAAACGTGAAAATATACCTGCACGTATAATTGGCGAATTCGTGGGAGATCCACAAATACGTAAAATTCTTACAAAGGATAATAAATACCGAGATCTACCGAGACCAACATCTGATCATCTATGGCGTGCATTAGAGCAGGTATTCAAAAAGTGAAATCCATCCCATTTCGCATAAGTGCTCTGAACATTGAATTATTGCGGTTTAAATTGTTGTTTAGAGTATTTATTCTAACGTAGAAGCTAATTTCTCAATTAAATCTAACAAACTTTTATTAATGTCCGTGTGCTGATTTTTATTGAGAAAGCTGAGTAAGGGAATCCTAATGGGAATTTGGAAAAAACAAGGTAACACAGAAAGACAATTTCGACTGCAAGTAGCCTTAAAAAAGGCCATTGCCCAGCTAGAAAAACGAAAAGCACTACTTGAAAAACAGTTTAGAACTAAATATACAGCCGCGCAAGAAGCAAAAGCATCGGGTGATAAAGAAGAAGCTATTAGACTCCTTGAAGAATGTCAACTAATAACAGACGAACAAAATGATATAAAAAAAGAGATTTTCAAACTCAACCGCGCTGAAAGTCTTGTAGATTACTTAATCGTGGCACCTGAGATTTCAGCGCTCTTAAGAACAACAACTTCTTCTGAAGAAATCGATCCAGCTAAGGTATTGAGTATTGTGAGCAACCTTGAACAGCATATTGCACAAACAAAAGAGGCTGATGAAAAACTTGGCACCCTTCCAGCAGGGATTGATACTCAAGGATTGCCCTCACCTCCTATGGAAGACATTACAGAATCTGACGTTCTTGAGGAACCTTCTCTGGAAATAGAATCCAAATCTGTCCAGTCAGAAGAAATGACAGATGCAAACAAAGAAAATCAGGATGCTGCTAAAAAAGAAAAAGAAACTGAAATGTAGTTATTCTCAGAAAAAATCCTTATTGATATTATTTATACAAAGAAGGGATGTTTTATTGAGCCAATTCTGTCCTAAATGTGGTATATCACTTCCTGAGGACGCAAAATTTTGCCCTAAATGTGGTAATAAAATCGAGATATCTTCGCCAATGGAGTATGCATACAGAGGGTTTGAAAAGAAACTTGAGTTCCAAGAACTTGAAGGGGATTTGGAAAGAATTGCTGAGCTAAAGAAAGGCTTAGAAAGAATTGAAAAAGAGTTTGGAACTGATGTATGCAATATGCCAGTAGCAGTCGTTGAAAAATATAGAAAAATGAGAATTGATGCAGGTTTGTCTCCAATTCTTCCTGGTGAAAAATTAACCAAACCTTTACTTTTCAGGGGCAAATATTTCGACTCTCTAAGTGAAAAAATTTTGTTGATCGGAGAAAATAGATTAAATGATACAGGTGGGCTTCTATCTATAACCGAATTGATGTTAGAATTGAAAAAAATAAATATTAGGGCCTCTCCTAAAGATGTTGAAAAAACTGTTGAGAAACTTGAGAAGGAAAAAGTAATTCCTGGTATAAGAGAATTGAAATCTGGGGTCAAACTTGTGGAATTTATTGACGTTGCTTTAAGTGATGATCCACGTGAGGCTCTAAATCTTGCCGCAGAAAAAGGTTGGTTAGCATTAAGCAACCTAATGCAAATTGGCTGGTCAAAAGAACGTGCTGAACGTGCTCTTAAAGAACTGACTGATGCTGAAATTGCTAGATACGACTCTAGTTATTCAGGTGGTAATATTTGGTTCTTTCCATGCTTCAAAGGAAAGACCTAGGCTATTCTCTTTACGGGTTAATTTTTCAAATAAGTGATAATCGAAGAAGCTGCCACTATTCTTATATACATTTGTTACATTTCGGAAATCTATGAGAGCTGACAGAATCATTCAACTGATGAAAACTGCTCTTTCGGAAATTGTATTGAAATTAGAATCATTTCTGGATTATATTGTCACGAATAAACTCTTCCGACTTTTTGCAATTACTATTTGTTGCATTACAGCTTTCATCTTTAGATTACTCGTGATTCGTTACAAGCCTCCAACTCCAGATGATTTTCCAGCACTTCATGCTGCAGCAAAAGAATTTATTGCAGGAAACAATGTCTATGCTGTTTTTGGAACAACAGCTTACACATCAAAACCTCCATTACATCTCTATTTATCTGCTGCATTGTATATCATCAGTACACTGGTTGGTGTGCCTCATTTAACGATAACGCATTATTTTCTATTTAGTATGGATATATTAACCGGAATAGTTATCTACAAAATTTTAGACAATGGACAGTTTTGGAATTCTTTTCTTGGCTTAGCAATTTGGGTTTTTAATCCATTTGTTCTCAATAGTAGCACTAATGCAAAATATGAGGTAGTTATGTTACTATTTTTGTTACTTGCATTTTTCTGGCTAGAAAAAGGAAACGAAATAGAGGCTACTATTCTCTTTACTATAAGTACGATGATTAAACCTGTGCCTATTCTGATCTTACCTATTTTCCTTTATAAAACGCGCAATCGTATTAGGAATTTTTTGATTATTATTGGCTTATTTTTAATTCTAAGCCTTCCCTTTCTGCTTGTACCATTCGATTATTTTCAATCTTTAACCTACAACGTATTGGGTAGAGGGCCTGCCGGACATCCGGGGTATGGTATCTTTGGTCAAGTTCAGAGACCTTATTCTGTCATTGTAGGCGCAATAAGTTTGTGTCTGATGCTTATACTTATCTACATCAAATTTAGAAGGTTTGATATCTATTTAATTAGTTTTCTGGTTTTTATAGTAGCGCTTTCATTTTATTGGATTACCTTTAAACAATATTTCGTTTGGTCTGTACCCTTCCTCATAATCACGATTCTAAAAAATTTAAAGTTTAAAAACGAAATTGATGATAAATCTAATTTGTAAACCCAATTTTGGAGGTATTTCAAATGACAGACCTAATTTACATGTTGACGAAAGATGATGTGACTATACCGAATGCGCTTGAAGTCGTAGATGAGATAATGGATACTAATCTTAGATATATTGGATTTAAAGATCCTCAGGAAGGAGGACTATCTCTGGACAAATACAAGCCTTTAATGGCAAAATTACGTGAAACGGACATGGAAATATTTATCGAAATCGTAAGCGAGTCGGAAGAATTGAATCTTAGATCGACAAAAATGGCTGTGGACCTGGGGGTTGATTTTGTGTGCGGCGGAACATTTATAGATTCTTCTATGCAAGCGCTTGCCGGAACCGAAATAGGATTTTTCCCATATATCGGACAGATTGTAGGGCATCCCTGCATTCTTGAGGGTAGTATCGAAGAAATAGCAGAAGAAGGCAAAATGGTGAAGAAAAAGGGCATTGCCGGCATCAATCTTTTAGCCTATAGACGTGAACCTGCATCAGAAGTCCCATTACTCATACAAGAAGTTCAAAAAGCCGTAGGACTCCCATTAATTATAGCAGGCAGTATTAACAGTTATGAACGTATTGAAAAAATGAAAGAACTTGACGTATGGACTTTTACAATCGG
>SMTZ1_10002889_pt1 | contig 17267 bp, 14 predicted proteins | sample DeeMarSWOR136_30_FD_25667 | JGI IMG/M metagenome (IMG submission 25667)
GATTTTAGCACCAGGTGATGGTTATGTATCATACACGGGACGTAATGGTGGTTATGGACTTTTTGTATCAATTAATCATAAGTATGGATTTGAAACCAAATATGGGCACCTGCAGAAGATCTATGTTCGACTTGGTCAATATGTAAAGCGAGGTGATAAAATTGGAGAAGTAGGTAATACGGGCATCTCAACGGCACCACATCTTCACTATGAAGTCCATTATAAAGATAAACCTGTTAATCCAACCGATTATTATTTTAACGATATCAAATTTGAGTAATTCCGACTAATTTTTTTATCATATAAGTTTGACAAATAACTGAGAATGAGTCACACTTTATGTTGGATTTTCAAACTGCTTTAAAAAGACTGCGAAAACATCTGAAAGAAAATGATCTCCGCTTTACCAACGAACGGTTAATCATCTTGGAAGAAATTTTTTCATTTCCCTCCCATTTCGATGCAGAACAACTCTTTATCCACATTAGAAAAAAATATGATTATATATCGCGCGCAACAGTCTATAGGACCCTTGAGCTACTTAATCAAATTGGTATCGTGAAAAAGGAAAATCTCGGACAGGATTATGCCAGTTATGAGTTGAATATGAATATGCCACATCATGATCATATGATCTGTGTAGAATGTGGAAAAGTGATTGAATTCTTTGACGATATGATTGAGAAACGACAAAAAGAAATCACCAGTGAACATGGAATGGAAATGATCAGACATCAGCTACAGATTTTCGGCCGATGTAAAGTCCATGATAAATAACGATCCCGGTTTTTCTTAGCACACCAGTTAATTAAGAATACAAAACACCTTTGGTTTAATTAGTTTGGTATAATCTCCATTATTTCTGAGTATCGGCTTAACTATAGAGCTTAAACATTATTTTTTTTACTCAGATTCAGCTGTGGTAAAATACGAATCACATTATCTATTGTTTTTGAGGACTTATCTTTTTATTTTAGCCAGTTCTCATTTATGAATTGTGAGTATTCAGGTGCAATGAAAAATAATGTTGTAGCAGTGATTCCTGCTCGATACCATTCTCAAAGATTACCCGGAAAACCATTGGTCCGTTTGAATAGCCGTCCATTAATTCTCCATGTATTGGAACGGGCGAAGAGCATTCCCTCCGTTGACTTAGTAATGGTAGCTACTGATGATAATCGAGTGGCAGATGTCGTCAAACAAAATGGCGGAATGGCAGTGATGACACCACCAGAACTTCCCTCGGGAAGCGACAGAGTGGGGTGGGTTGTTAAAAATCTGGATTGTAAAATTGTTGTGAACCTACAGGGTGACGAACCCCTGATTGATACCATAAGTATTCAAAATGGAATAGAAATGATGCTCAGGAAAACTGAATTGAAGGTAATTTCTCTGGGGTACCCTTTGATACATGAGGAAGATTGGATGAATCCGAATATCGTAAAGGTTTTAACAGATGAGTTCAATAATGCCATGTATTTTTCGCGTCAGGCGATTCCCTTTTTCCGAGATAGAAAATTTTCTCCTTTAGCCTGCTTATTCCAGCATATTGGTGTTTATATATACAGAAAAAATTTCCTGTTAGAATTTTTAAATTGGAAGATTCCGGCAATCGAGGATGCTGAAAAATTGGAGCAACTGAGAATTCTCTTTAAGGGGGGGCAGATCAAGATAGTGGAATCAAATTCTCCCTCTGTGGGAGTGGATTTACCTGGTGATATTGAAATTGTGGAGAAGTTGCTAAAGGAAAGGGACCGAAATTGAGTAAAAGAATTCCTGAAAGTACGAGATTTATTTTTGTAACAGGTGGTGTGGTATCTTCTCTTGGTAAAGGTATTGCCTGTGCTTCAATTGGTTTTCTGCTCAGCGCCCGTGGTTTAAAAGTTACCATTATGAAGATGGATCCATATATCAATGTGGATCCTGGTACCATGAGTCCTTACCAGCATGGTGAAGTTTATGTGACAGATGATGGAGCAGAGACTGATTTAGATTTAGGCCATTATGAACGTTTTATTTCTGAAAATATGTCACAAATGAATAATGTGACCACCGGTCAGATCTATAACACGGTTATCTCGAAGGAACGTCGGGGTGACTATCTGGGTGCAACAGTTCAGGTTATCCCACATATTACAGATGAAATAAAACAGCGAATTATTGTTCTGGCCAAGGAAACCAATGCCGATGTGGTTATTGTGGAAGTAGGGGGAACGGTGGGTGATATCGAAAGTCTACCATTTTTAGAATCTATCAGGCAGTTATGTCTGGAAACCAATCCAGAAAACACTCTGACAATTCATCTCACCCTGGTTCCTTTTATAGAATCAGCTGGTGAACCGAAGACCAAACCAACTCAGCATAGTGTCATGCGATTACGGGAAATTGGTATTCAGCCTGATTTCCTGCTGTGTCGGACTGACCGTCATTTAAATAAACCACTAAAAGAAAAGATTGCGCTATTCTGTAATGTACATGCAGAACATGTGATTGAAGCTATTGATGTATCTACCATTTATGAAGTCCCTTTGCGATTTGCCGAACAGCAACTGGATGATCAGGTTATCCAAAAACTGAAACTTGATACAAAAGCAGCAAATCTGAAAAATTTATACAGCATTGTTCAGAAAATTGTGAATCCAGAGAAGAAAATCAAAATTGCAATTTGTGGAAAATATGTGAAATTAAAAGATGCCTATAAAAGTATTATAGAAGCCTTTGTTCATGCAGGAGTATCTAACAATGCAAGAGTCATATTAAAATGGGTTGATTCAGAAGAATTAGATTCCAATGGTCCTGAACAGTATTTTTCGGACGTGTATGGTATCCTGGTTCCAGGTGGTTTTGGTGAGCGAGGAATAGAGGGTAAATTAAAAGCAATTCAATATGCGCGGGAGAATCGTATACCTTATTTTGGTATTTGTCTTGGTTTACAGTGTGCAGTGATAGAATTTGCTAGAAATGTCTGCCAGCTGAAGGATGCGAATAGTATTGAATTTAATCCAGAAACGCCTTATCCGGTAATTCACATTATGGAATCTCAAAAAAATATTAAAGATATGGGTGGTACAATGAGGCTGGGTGCTTATGCCTGTATCCTAAAAGAAAAAACCAAAGCATATAAAGCCTATAAAAATAGCTATATTAGTGAACGTCATCGACATCGTTACGAGGTTAATAATGAATATAGACGAATCTTACAGGAAAAAGGAATGATCTTAAGTGGACTCTCACCCGATGGAAATCTGGTAGAAATGATAGAAATTGAAAAACATCCATTTTTTGTGGCATGCCAGTTCCATCCGGAATTGAAAAGCCGTATCGTGGAACCTCACCCATTGTTTGTACACTTTGTAAAAGCATCTATTGATAGATTTAAAAAAAGTGAGAAGTAAAAATAAAGAATAACTCATGGCTCTATATAAAGTAACAGATTTCTCTGAAATAGATTTTCTAAATGTTGATCCGGGAAGAGATGAATTTATCTTACCAGATGGGAAAACCTATACTTTCAGTGATCATATGTGTGATTTTTGCTGGACTGCTGGGATTGTTATGGAAAATAAATCTGACAAGAGTGAATTTTACTGCCTGCTCTGCAAAAAAAAATTAAACTGGTATGAATTTAAAAATGACTTCTTAACACCCACTGGCGATATGATGAGATTTCTGTTGCCGGAAAAGTTATCAAAGAAAAATGCTGAAAAATGGTTTAGGGAGTATAAACAACGTCGGTTAGCGCAGGAAAGCATCCGTACGTATATTTTAGAACATGGGAAAGGATAATTATCCTCCGTATATCGTTTTGGTAACAGCCAGAAAAGTTTAACAATTTATGACAGTAAATATAGGACATCTTGAAATAGGTTTACAGGCACCTTTAACAATTATTGCTGGGCCGTGTGTTATTGAAGACGAACAGATAACCTTACAAACCGCTTCTGAATTAAAGCAAATTTTAAAAGACTATCCAACTCAATTTATTTTCAAATCATCCTATCGAAAAGCAAATCGGACCTCAAAAAATGGTTTTACTGGTTTACCATTTGAAGAAGCGCTTGACATATTAAATAAAGTAAGAGTGGAGCTGGAAATACCTGTTCTAACCGATGTACATAGTGAACTGGAAATACCGATAGTGGCAGAGATAGTGGATGTGTTACAGATTCCGGCTTTTCTATCCCGGCAAACTGATTTACTAAGAGCTGCAGGATTAACCGGAAGAGCGGTAAATATTAAAAAGGGGCAATTTCTGGCACCTCAGGATATGGCCAGCGCAGCCGAAAAAGTAAGGGATACTGGTAATGAGAAAATACTGCTAACCGAACGGGGAGCTTCATTCGGATATCGGAATTTGGTAGTTGATATGCGGTCTTTAATTATCATGCAGCAAACAGGTTATCCGGTGGTGTTTGATGCCACACACAGTATTCAGATACCAGGGGGATTAGGAAATGCCAGTGGCGGACAACCTGAATTTATACTTCCTCTTGCCAGAGCAGCACTGGCTACTGGGGCTGTGTCTGCCATATTTATGGAAGTCCACCCTAATCCGGCTAAGGCACTTAGTGATGGCGCTTCACAACTTCCCTTGAAAAAGTTCCGTGAAGTGATAGAACAGCTCGTTTCACTGTATCAATTCATACAGGAATGATTTTTTTAATTCTGAAATACATTATTTATACAGGATTTATATGGACAGAGTAGAAACACTTACTGAAGAAGTGCTGGAAAGAGCCCGTAAAATTCAGGTGATATTGATGGATGTTGATGGTGTACTAACACATGGTAAAATTGTCTATGATAGTCGGGGAATTGAGATAAAACATTTCAACGCTCATGATGGTTTAGCTTTCAAATTAGCAAAAGTTGCTGGAATAAAAACAGGAATTATTTCATCCAGGGAAAGTGGAACAATTAGAACACGTGCAACTGAACTTCAGATTGACTATCTTTACCTGGGAAAATACAAAAAAATAACTGTCTTACAGGACTTCATTGAGCATAATAACATAAAATCTGAATACATCTGTTTCATCGGGGATGATTTGCCTGATATTCCGGTAATGAGGGAAGTAGGTTTGGCAGTAGCAGTACAAAATGCCACCGAAATGACCAAAAACTTTGCTCATTACATCACCAATAAACCAGGTGGAGAAGGTGCCGTTCGTGAGGTGGTTGAACTTGTTCTCAGTTCGAAAAACCTGCTGGAAAGCAGTGTTCAGAAAATCTGGGAATAAGTAGTATCTATTTTTATTGGTAGATTAGCCATGTATATATAAATTATCTAATGAAAGAAAAGACAATGAAAGATGCTTTAGAAATTGCTTATCATGTCATTGATGAGGAAATTAAAGCAATCACTCAATTGCGAGCAGCAATTAATGAAAACTTTGAAAAAGCGGTTCACCTTATCTTATCAAGACCGGGCAGAGTGATTGTCACGGGTCTCGGAAAATCCGGTGCCATAGGAAGGAAGCTAGCAGCTACTCTGGCTTCAACTGGAACTGCTTCATATTTTCTGCACGCTTCGGAAGGATTACATGGTGACCTTGGTATCGTTCATAAAGATGATGTTATTATTTGTCTGTCTAAAAGTGGCAATACGGATGAATTGAATTACCTGCTTCCTGTATTTAAGAGGTTAAGAGTACCAATTATCTCAATCACATCTAACCTTGAATCTGTTCTGGCAAAACACAGTTCCGTTGTATTGAATCTTGGAGTGAAGGAAGAAGCCTGCCCGCATGATCTATCGCCCACCTCAAGCACTACTGCAATGCTTGTTCTGGGAGATGCTTTAGCAATTGCATTACTTGAAAAGCGAAATTTTTCAAAAGAAGATTTTGCCTTTCTTCATCCGGCCGGTAGCCTAGGTAAAAGACTGCTAGTACATGTTGATGATATTATGGAAAAAGGTGACCTTGTACCCCATGTACCTTTAAAATCCAATATGAAAGAGGCAGTTTTAGAAATGGCTGCCAAACGCGGCATCTGTATGATTGTCGACGAAGAGTTACATATCCTTGGGGTTATCACTACCGGTGATTTAAATCGCCTGGTGGAAAGAACAGAGCAGTTCTTTGATATACCGGTAAAGGAGGTTATGACAAAAAAACCTAAGGTTATTCAAACAAATACGCTTGCTTATACGGCATATAATAAAATGGAACAATATAGAATCATCGCCATGCCAGTTATTAATGAAGAGAAAAAATTGTGTGGAGTGATACATCTTCATGATATTATGCGAGCCGGTATATTTTAAGGAAAATATCAAAGTAAATTTTTCAGAAACAAAAAATCTTTATTACCTTATAATTATTTACAAAATGATTTGGATATAAAACCCTTCAAAAGGCATGAAAATTATCAAAAAGTTACTTAAAATCGTGATATTCTCCAGTATAGTATTGGGCTGTACAAGAATTGATGAAGAAACGGCAGGTGTAGCTCTAGATAAAAGAGATATTCCCGACCAGGAAAGCTGGAGATCAACCATTATTATCACACAGGAGGGTAAAAAGTTCGCTGAAGTTTGGGCAGGCTATATTGCTCTCTATAATGTGAAGAATCTCACTATACTTTCTGATAGTATACATGCGGATTTTTTTGATAAGGAAGGACGCCATAATTCGGTTTTAACCGCGGATAGTGGGATTGTCTACAACCAAACAAATAACCTAACTGCATTTGGACGGGTAGTGGTTATTTCAGATAGTGGAATAGTTTTAGAAACAGAAAAATTGCACTGGAATAACGATAAACAAAAGATAATAAGTGAATTGCCTGTGCGTTTTACTACTGAGGAGGATACACTTATTGGAGATTCATTCATTTCCAATTCTGATTTAACGAATTATGAAATTCGAAATGCTAGAGGTTACTCGAGACGAAAAATTCCTACAAAAAAATGAGCAGACTGCGAAAACTTATCATCACTCAAATTCTACCACTTCCCATCGTGGTTTTTATAATGATGATATGCTTCAATGTAATTACAAAAGGTAGATCTCAATCTGAACCAAGTGACCGTCTTGAATTAATTCATTCAGATGTATCACGAGGAATTGTGAGAGATGGTATCCCTTTAAAAATTTTGGAAGGAAATGTGCATGCCAGACAAGACACACTGGAACTCCTTTGCGATAGAGCAGTCTATAATGAACTTAAAAAAATACTTCATCTTTCTGGGAATATACGACTGTCGAAAGGAAGAGATACCTTGATTGCTCGGGAAGTAAGGTATTTTGAAGAGAGTAAAGTTGCCATCGCAGAGGGGAATGTGCAGGTTTTCCGGCCAGAACAACGGATGCAATCAGATTATTTGGAATATCATTATGATTCAGATCAGATTCGAGCAAGAGGGAACTTATTTCTGCAGGATTTTGAAAACATGGTATATGTAACAGCCGATAGGGGAGAATACTTGCCAGATAAGAAGTGTACCTACGTAAAGCAAAATTCTCACTTCTGGCGTATAGACAGCACTTCTGTTGATACAGTTCATATATTCAGTGACCAACTTACCTATTACTTTGGGGAAACGCGTCGAGCAGTAGCCAAGGATTCTGTGCATATTTATCAAAATGAATTACACGCGGTATGTGATTCGGGAATTTATTTCATTGATGAGGATGTGATCAATCTGGAGAGTCAGCCAAAGGCCATGCAGAAGAATAATACCATGTATGGGCATCAAATGCAGTTAGTGCTACAAGATAGAGAATTAAAGTTAATAAGAGTATCTGGTAATGCCAATGCCATATCAGTGGTAGATTCGGCGTTAGAAAAAAAAAACAGGTTGGAAGGCAAAGAAATTATCATGTATATCACTGATAGAAAATTAGAAAAAATTTATGCAGTCTCGAATGCTCGAAGTTTTTATTTTTTAAAAGAAAAAGAAGAAGATCGAGGTATTAATGTTGCCTCGGCCGATACCATTAAAGCATTCTTAAAGGATAATGAATTAGATAGTATCGCTGTCATTGGCGGCGCACAGGGAACCTTTTATCCCCACGATTATAAGGGAAAGATAGTAGAGGAGTGAGATATTGTATGATCAGGTAAAAAATAATCATGCACTTCTCCATACTTCACAACTGGTGAAGATTTATGGTAAACGTCGAGTGGTGGACAAAGTAAGTGTAGAGGTAAAACAAGGTGAAATTGTGGGTTTACTTGGTCCAAACGGTGCGGGAAAAACCACCTCATTTTACATGATTACCGGTTTAATTCGGCCCAATTCAGGACGCATTTTCTTAAACGAGGAAGACATTACCACCATGCCCATGTATAAAAGATCGCGTAAAGGGATATCCTATCTTCCCCAAGAAGCCTCCATCTTTCGAAAACTGACTGTTGAAGAAAATCTTCTGGCTATAATGGAAGTGCTTGGTATCTCAAGAGATCAACGCAAAGAAAAAGCAAAAGAACTTATGCAAGAATTAGGTATAAGGCATATCGCAAAAAATAAAGGTTTTAACTTATCTGGGGGAGAGAGGCGACGTACTGAAATTGCCCGAACATTAGTTACCAATCCTAAATTTATCCTATTAGATGAACCGTTTGCTGGAGTGGATCCCATAGCCGTGCAGGATATTCAAAACATCGTTATTAAATTAAAAGAAAAAAATATCGGAGTTTTAATCACTGATCATAATGTTCATGAAACACTTTCAATAACTGATCATGCATATCTTTTATTTGAAGGGAAGATACTTAAAGAAGGTGATAGTGAGTTTTTAGCAAATGATCCAGAGGCCCGCAAACTCTATTTAGGTGATAAGTTTCGCCTTTATCGATAGAAAAAATAGATTCTTCTTGATGTTATAATAAGAAAGACGATTCGAATAGTTGCCTACTTTTTCAATTCAAAATTATTCAGGAAATTGATTTATCTTTTATAATGTCTTTGCTAGTTTTCTCCTCTGTTTTCATTCCTTCGGGTTCTCGCTTCTTTTCGCCGATTTTTTTAGTCTGATCTTTTTTAATAAATTTTGCTGGATCTAGGTTTGTATGGCCCCATACATCCGAACCTGCTATATAATAGAAGCGTTTTTTGAATGCATCAAGGCTTATGCCAGCAGTTGCCGCATATTTGGCGAGTTCGTGTGGATCATCGAAATCTTCCTTGGAGAGGCGCAACATATATCTTCTGGCGATTTGATAATATTCTGATGAGGTATCCACCATTCTCACCTTTGTTCGCTTGGTGATGGGATCAATTATTTCATTAAAATAAATTGGAACGAATCGCCCTTCCTGCACCGAAATCATGGCTTTGTTTCCACCATTTAATAAGAACTGAGCAGCGCAATATCCTAAATCACGGGTATATTCCATATCAAAGGGTATAGGATCTGAACATCTAAGTTCATACCCAATATTTTTCGCGACTATAGTGCTCTTTATACCAAATTTCTGCAGCTCTTCCTGCACACGGAATTTTAGTATTTCACCAAAATTCACCTCGGCTAAGCGAATATTGTCATGAGCGTCTCTCTCAATATTTAATAAAACTTCTAGATCTTGGAGGTCCAGCCGTTCAACCAACCCTTCCGCTAAAATAGCCACACCATCCGGTCTGCCATAACTGAGTCTTTTAATAATTGCGCCGACCAGTATGTCAACAATTTTGTTCAATCGAATTTTTTCTTCGGGATACTCTTCAGGAATATATGTTAAGGTTGCACCGGCAGCTTTGCCAATACCCAGTGCTAAATGCCCGGCTTTCCGACCCATAGACACCACAAAGTACCACCGGGACGTAGTCTGGGCATCCACCATTAAATTTTTTACGATGTTTACGCCGACATGACGTGCTGTCTGAAAACCAAATGTGCATATTCCATGAGGTAGGTCGAGATCGTTATCGATTGTTTTTGGTACATGTACTACCCGAATTCTTCCGGCTGCTAAACCTTCAACCTTCATGGCACTGAAAGCGGTATCATCACCACCAATGGTAATCAGCTTGTCTACATTTAGTCGTAATAATGATGTTACCACATTTTCTAGGTACTTTTTATCTTTGGTAGGATTTTCTCTTGCGATGCCAATATAGGATCCCCCGCGGAAATGTATTCTGCTTACATTTTCAATGGTTAGCTCTTTAACATGAGAAACATCCCCCTGCATAAGCCATTTGAAACCATCTCTGATACCTATGACATCTACACCTTCAATTTTACTTCTGATTGTAGCTGCACTGATGACACTGTTAATACCCGGAGCAGGTCCACCAGCTACCAGAACAGCCATATTCTTTGGGGCAATAGTCATACTATTTTTCCTCCGCATAATTATTCCTCAAGTTAAATTGCGCTAAATGTAGTTATTTTTCCTGCCGATATCAAGCCATTATCATCACAACATTCTTTAGATTTCAACAGCTTTAATCAAGATCAGCTCACAATATGAACAACCTGGAATAGCAATTTCTCTTAAGAAATATATTGAAATATTATTCTGGTTTTATATTTTTGACAGCTTTTTCGGCTGCCATTATCAGTGGTTGTGCCGAGATTTTTTCTTCAACAGCCTTTTGCATCCAGATTTGGGGTGCTAATGTTCCCAGTTTACACATTCTTTCCATTTCGAGAGCCAGATCATGTTCCTTTAGGTATTGCTCGATCTGGAAGGAGATAATGTGTCCTAATGGATAATCAGGCGTATACATTGCTCGATAGATAATATGAGAATAAATTGCCAGTAGAAATTGATTTTCTATACCGAGTACCGGCGCAAAGTATTTGTTCCAAACCTGGCGAGCAATATCGACCATGGCAGCTTTCAATTGCTCGGTATTTGTATTAGGATTTTTATACATCCATCGCCATAAATACATGTCTACCAGCGCGACTCCGGATATCTCAAAGGTTGCCCACATGTCATTTAATACCCTTAAATCCTCTGCTTTGTTCGATGTTCCAGCAATTCCCAGAATTTCCAAGTCACGGGATTGAAAAACAAAGGCAAAGGCTTCGGTAAAAGCTGTATTGGGAACACCATTTAAGGTATAATAATCCATTTCATTCAAAGAAAAAACCTGTTCAACATTATGGCCGAGTTCGTGGATAGCAATATTAAATCCTTTGTAATTCATTCCTCCTGGTGGTATGCGAGTCCTTAAATGAGCTTTGTCTTCTCGCATCATGGCACCCATTGCATGGCCGGCACCCCGTGAAGGATCTACTTGAATGTGTTCAGCCAGAAATTCTGCCTTTTTCGGTGAAAAACCTATTTTTCGAAGAATATATGGTAAATCTTTTTGAAATGCATCCACGCTTGGGTAGAGTTGACCCGCTTTCTGATCTAATGCCTTCTCAGAAAAATTCGACCTCGCTTTAAAGCCATCATACCAAATATCGAATGTTTCAAGCGGTCTTGCTAAACGTTTTGAAATAAGAGTTGCAATTTCTTTTAAAACTGGTGCACTTAATATATCTGTAAATAATTTCTCTACATCACTCTCAGACATCTCCCGATTCAGATTGAAACGACGATCGATAAGGGATGGTGCATTAGGATAGTATGGATCCAGTTCTAATTCAGCATGAAAATTATCTAAGATCCGCTGGTATCGAGTGTTTGGTTCAGTTTGAAAGGATATTTCTTCCTTTGAGCCAGCTTTAAAAATTTTATTTGAATAGGGGTTCCAATCATAGGCTTCACTATTTATTACAAGCAGTGGGATTTCCTGCAATATAATCCTTTCCATTACTTTCTGAATTATTTTCTGTTGGAGTAATCCCTCTGTGTTGGCATATTGGGCTTTTAACTCGTCCCGCAATCCCCAGTGACTAATCAACTTTAATTCTTTAGGAAATAGGCGATTTCCCTCTGCATCAAGTAAATGATACATCAGGATATTGTAATTGGCGATATAATTATCTGCCTTAGTGTGTGCAGTTGTCCGATTCTGGTATACTTCAGCCGGAACACGGCTTCTAAAATTTTCTACTAACCTTATCTCAGCCCAGTTCTTTCTGAGCCATTCCAATCCTGCAGTGTTTTTTTCCTCAAGGCTTTTCAGAGGATAATTCAGGAGAGCCACAAATGCTAACTTAGTTTTGAAGAAATCATCATTTACATGAGCAAAGTTATCATAATATCCAAACAGATGATCAATCGGATGTACTTCACCTTCGTTAACATCCAGAGCCCATTTAAATTGGCGATCTATCTTATGCAGGTTACCATAAAGCACTTCCAGGTTGTTCTGAAATCGAGCGAAAATAACATCTCTCTCTTCTTCATTAGTGAAAAAGTTGGCCAAGCAAAAATCATGAAATGCCTCAGGTGTTCCATCAGACATTTTCCAGCGTTCAGCTACTTGTCGAACGCCTTGTTCAATCGATTTTGAGTGTTTTTCACCGAATTTTTCCTGCATTGCCTGGATGACTTCTTGCTGATATTTTTCCTCTACTCCCATCTTTTCTAAATCCTCTGGCTGAAATTGTGAACAATTAAAAATGAGTAAGGATAATATTGTGAGGATTATAGTGAAGTAGATGAACTTAAAAGATATGAAATTTGTCATATTGAGTCTCCTCATTTATTCTTTCAAAAATAACAAATTTAATAAGTTAATTAAAGCATTGTTTTGATTTGTGAGTAAAGTAATAATGAGATATTAAAATTGAAATATCCATATCATCTGGTAAGTAATTGAATAAAGGTTTGCTTCTTTTTGAGAGTATTTTTAATTGAATACTTATTTTATACTCCGGTCAGTTCCCGATGTTGAAAACAATCAATGATATGATCATTGTAGACCGATTTTCCCCATTCTTTGTCATGATATACAGTATATAGTGGATTATTGCCAACCCATTCACATCTTTTCACCAGGATGACTCCTTTTTGTCAAACGTAACTGAATTTTCTCACTGGTTAATTCGCGAAGAGCATCAGAGGCTATCCATTTTGCAGACCTGATATTTTGATCTTGAATTTTCTGAGCAGTTTTAATGGCATGATAATTTAGATTTTTATTTCGTTTACCAATCTGCCTTAGTGCCCAGTTTACAGCCTTCTTGACAAAATTTCTCTCATCTGTTGCTCCTTCTTCTAGCAGGTGAAGATACCTTTTAAATTCATTATCATTGGTGCTTTTATCATGCACAGCAAGGACTGCCAGGAGAACAAAACCTGCTCTCTTAATAAATTCTGAGTGGCTTGCAGACCATTCAAAAATTTTCTGATGAGCCCATTTAGTTCGCCCAAAAAGGTTATTACAACATTGATCACATAAATCCCAGGAGTTGAAATCTTTTACCCATTCATCCATTTGCTCTTCGGTCATATTCTGGGGAACAGCAATCATGCTGGCTAATATTCTTGCTTCATGAATTTCAGTTTGCCAGAGCTGAAGAGCCAGTTTATGATTTTTCCCAGTCTTTTTTGCTATTTTCCTCAGTTGAGGGATTGGAACCCCCAGGGCTTTCTCGGTTCTAATTCCATATCTTTTCATACCATTCAGGTTTTTAGGCTGAGAGTACTTTCTGAGTTCTGGCAGTAAATTTTCGAGATTCATAATAAATGATTGAAAAGAAAGTGATTATTTGAGTGATCTTCAGAAAAATTAGTAATTATTAAATACAGTTTCATGGAATTTATTTTTACAAAACACCATAAATTCCCAGTTTTTGATATAAAGTCTTTTTGTAATCCTGCAAGCTTTTTGCGGTTTTGGTCTTATTTCTATATCTCATTTAATCTTGATAACGCCATTGCCCTTTCCACTAAAATTATTAGTTCTTCCTGATAGAATGGTTTAATCAGATAGCGATAGGGGCTCGATTTCATGAAGGCTAAAGTATTTTCTGTACGGACAATACCTATTATCATATTTACCTAGATGAATTCGTCAATGTCTTATTATATAATGATATGACGGCCATGAAATATATCAAAAATCTGAGAGAAATATTGGTATTTTTTATATTTTGGATATTTAAATTGAGCGATATTTCATATTTAAATATATTTTAATTTGATTAGACAGGAATAAGAGACAGTATTTAGTTAATCTTTAGACCATTCTTTCAGTAGTCTCATGAGGATGAATAATCATGCACCATGAACCCAAGATCATCTTATTTTAAAAACTCGGGTATATTGTTACTCATGAATATTTTTAGGGTATTTAAAGACTCATTTTATCATTGAAGATAAAATTGTTTGTAATAGTCTCTTATTAAGTTATTTATATTGAGAATAATGGAAGAATATCTTAAATTAAAGTGAGAACAAATATCATATTAAAATTGTTTACAAAAGTATTTAAATTTTTTTTAAGATATTATCATTCGCTTAGCTTCAAATTATTCCTTGTCCTGCTATTAATGATAATTCTCTTTTTAGGACTTTATAGTACCATTTTTTCGGCATTCCAGAAGAATATCTTAGAAGATACTGTAAGATTAAGTGCGTATCGGATAAGTGATGTAGTAAAAAAATCACTTTATAGACTTATGTTAATAAATGAACGGGAAGAATTATATCAAACAATTCAGATTCTAGGTAGCGAACCGGGAATGGAGAGTATTCGTATTTACAATAAAAAAGGAGAAATCAAGTTTTCCACCAAAGAAAATGAAACGGCTCAAATTGTGGATATGAAAGCAGAGGCTTGCTATGAGTGTCATGCTGCTGATAAGCCTATCCAGTCCTTACCTATGCAGGAGAAGGCTCGAATATACCACGCTGCAGATGGAAGGAGAATTTTAGGTATTATTAATCCCATACGAAATGAACCGGAATGCAGTAATGCAGTTTGTCATGCACATCAACCTGACAAAACGATTCTTGGTGTACTGGATGTTCAGATGTCTCTAAATGAACTTGACAAGGCTGTGAATAAAGCGAATTCATTAATTTATGTTATATTTAGTGGTTTTATATTTATCGCGTTAATTTTTATTATCATAGTGGTGTATACTATTATTTATAAGCCGATACGCTATCTAGAAATCGGAACCACTACACTTGCAGAAGGGAAGTTAGAGCACCGTATTCAAATGCAACGTAAGGATGAATTGGGTATGTTAGCCCAATCATTCAATAATATGGCAGCAAGTCTCAAAAAAGCATACACCGAACTAAAAGATTGGTCGAATTTACTGGAAAAAAGAGTTGAAGAAAAAACAGTTGAGGTAGAGCGGATACACCAGGAAATGCTACAAGTAGAAAAGATGGCTTCACTTGGGAAAATGGCAGCATCTGTTGCTCACGAATTGAATAATCCATTAGCAGGGATTGTCACTTATACTAAGCTTTTAATTAAGAAGGTAAAAAATATTCTACTAGAGGATCCAGAAAAGAATAAAATTTTAAGAGAGCTAGATTTAATACGATCAGAATCCATGCGTTGTGGGAATATTGTGAGAAATTTATTAACTTTTGCACGTGGTAACTCTGCTAATTTTCAACAATATGAATTAAAGGAAATTATTGATCGCGCCCTAATAATTGTACGTCACCACCTGGAATTGAAAAAAATTGAAGCTGTTAGTCATATTGATATTCGGCCCGAAATGATTGATTGCGACCCTGATCAGTTACTGCAGGGTTTTGTTGCGCTTTTGATAAATGCAGTAGAAGCCATGCCGGATGGAGGACATCTGGAATTAACCGCCCAAAACTCTCAAAGGAATCCAAATCGGGTACTTATTCAAATTCATGATACTGGAGTGGGTATATTAGATGAGTTAAAGGATAAAATAATTGAACCATTTTTTAGTACTAAAAAAGATAAAAACGGAGTTGGATTGGGACTTGCGGTTGTTTATGGAATTATTCAGAGACATAATGGAAAGATTTGGTTTAAATCTGAACCAGATAAGGGGACCACATTTTTTATTGAACTGCCTTTTAAGCAACCAAAAATGGAAGAAATGGATCCCAACAAAGACAATTAGGCTCCAATCAGCAAAGTGATATTTGAGGTTTCATTATTTTTCATAATGTTAAATTCATATTAAAAATCAAACAATTTTGTTTGCTCCAGGTATAGATGTAAGTAATGTTCACATGGCAGGTATGAATATTGGAAGTTTAATAGTATTTAATTAGATTTAGAAATTTTTTCAAGCAAGATTCCATATATATTTCCTTGGTATTAAATGATTAGCAAATATGTTAAAGACTCTAAATTAGTCATTTTTTAGTTAACAGAGGAAAATGTTGACGATAATAATTTTATTAACTTATTTTAATAAAGACATTTAAAATGAATCTTTGTAATTTAATCATAGTAGTTTTTTATTTTTAGATTCAGCTGGTATCTTTCTTCATGGAAAAATGGAAGCTGATCGTTACCTGTGTTTAAATAGAAGAAATGATTTTACAACTCTTAAATTCATTTTATAGATTATGTAGAAGTAAAGTTCTAAAAAATAATATTTGACAAAAAGTGAAATAATTATCAAAAATCATGAGAAAAAAAACAAAAAAATACCTCATCGGATTTTATCATTCTCTCAGCTTTAGACTTTTTGTTGTTCTATTAATAATGATTATTATACTGTTCGGAATATACAGCACCTTGTATTCTACATTTCAAAATAAGATTCATGAAGATACAATCGGATTGGCTGCCTACCGGGTGAGTGATTTGGCAAAGAAGTCACTTTACAGGCTCATGCTATTGAATGAACGAGATGAATTATACCAAACTATTCTCCTTTTAGGAAGTGAACCGGGAATGGAAAGAATCCGCATTTATAATAAGAAGGGTGAGATAAAGTTTTCAACTGAAGAATTGGAAACAGGAAAGATTGTGGATATGAAAGCAGAAGCCTGTTATGTATGTCATACAGCGAACCAACCAATTGTATCCTTACCTATCCAGAAAAAAAGGCGCATTTACCAAACGAAGGATGAGCGGAGAATTATGGGATTAATAAATCCCATCCGAAATAGTAAGGAATGTAGTGAGAGTGAATGTCATGCTCATAATCCTGAGCAAACTATTCTTGGAGTTCTAGATGTTCAGATGTCTCTGGGTGAGTTAGATCAAGCAGTTTTACGAACGCGTCTAAATGTATTTACCTTATCTATTGTATTGATTATTTTTTCAATGATTCTCTTTGCATTGGTTGTATATCTAATCATTTATCGTCCCATTCATACGCTACAATCGGGTATGGTAAAATTAGCAACGGGAGATTTGAGTTATCGAATTAATATGGAACGAAAGGATGAACTAGGCATGTTAGCTCGGTCCTTTAATAATATGGCAGGAAAATTAAAAGGTGCTT
>SMTZ1_10002990_pt1 | contig 17264 bp, 20 predicted proteins | sample DeeMarSWOR136_30_FD_25667 | JGI IMG/M metagenome (IMG submission 25667)
AGTCTTACCTTCTCCTGCGACGGCTCGCACTATATGCGTTACGACGAGTTCCTGGGCAAGGGCAAATCGTTCTGGTTCGGCGCCGCGGCCTGACTGCGCCGCTCGCCACTTTGTTATCGCCGTGTAGAATGCTTACGCCCGTCGCCACGTGACAGGTTGTTCAGGGCATGGTGCAGGCGCGATTCGTGGACGGGTGCCCGAAACGGAGCGCTCGCGGGAGGGTGATTTGAGTACAACGACGCAAGGCGCGACGGACGTCTCGGCCGACAAAACGGCATTTGTGATTCTCGCCGCAATCAGCTTTGTGATTCTCGCCGCAATCAGCTTCTGCCATCTGTTGAATGACATGATGCAGTCGCTGCTGCCGGCGATCTACCCGATCCTGAAGAGCAACTACAACCTCGATTTCGGCCAGATCGGGGTGATTACGTTCACCTGGCAGATTACCGCCTCGCTACTGCAGCCGATAATTGGCTCCGTGATTGATCGTCGCCCCAAGCCATACTCTCTTGCGGTCGGCATGGGCTTCACACTGATGGGCCTCGTGCTGCTGTCAGTGGCGGGAAATTTCGGTGTGCTGTTGCTGGCTGCTGCGCTGGTTGGCACTGGTTCAGCGGTGTTTCACCCCGAATCCTCGCGCGTGGCGCGCATGGCCTCCGGCGGACGGCACGGGCTCGCGCAGTCGGTGTTTCAGGTGGGCGGTAATGCGGGATCGGCCATCGGCCCGCTGCTCGCGGCGTTCATCGTGTTGCGTTACGGGCAGACGAGCGTGGCGTGGTTTGCGCTGGCGGCGCTGCTTGGCATCTTCCTGCTTACCCACGTCGGGCACTGGTACAAGCTGCACGGTCTGGCGCGCATCAAGGCGAGGGCGTCGAGGGCACCGGGGGAGGTGGAGTTACCGCGCGGGCGGGTCGCGGTCACGATCGTGGTGCTGATCGCGCTCATTTTCTCCAAGTTCTTCTATATGGCGAGCATGACCAGCTACTACACCTTTTACCTTATTCATGGTTTCGGGGTGTCGGTACACACCGCGCAGATACACCTGTTCGTGTTTCTTGCGGCGGTGGCGGTGGGCACCGTGGCCGGCGGACCAATCGGGGATCGCTTCGGGCGCAAAGCGGTCATCTGGGCATCCATCCTTGGCGTGTTGCCGTTCACGCTCGCGCTACCCTATGCCAACCTGTTTTGGACCGGGGTGCTGAGCGTGCCAATCGGGATCATCCTTGCCTCGGCATTCCCGGCGATCGTGGTGTATGCGCAGGAGCTCCTGCCGAAGCGTGTGGGCGCAGTGGCCGGCCTGTTCTTCGGGCTGGCCTTTGGCCTCGGCGGCATCGGTGCTGCCGTGCTGGGTGAACTGGCGGATGCAACCAGCATCGACTTTGTGTTCCATATTTGTGCGTTCCTGCCGGCGATCGGCCTGTTGGCCGCGTTTTTGCCGCATCTTGAGACCGAGAGCCGTCGCCGGCGTGCGCAGGCAGTGGCAGTGGATATGCTCGGCAGTGCCGATGTGCCGCCAGTGCCGGCGCCGAAGTAGCGATCGACACTGCACTGGTGCAATTTGCGGACTGGGCAGCTGGCCGGGCGCCGTCAGACCGCAGGAGTTCCGGCCCCATCCGTCCAATCGATCAAGAGACTGGCGTGCTGCGGGGCCGGGGTCAGCGCCATGCGTACGAGTCTTGACGTTGTGCCGGCCGTGCTGGCACCGGTTGGAGGATGTGCCGCCGCTGCGTTGGGCGAAATTGGGTGCCCCAAGGACTGCAAGCGCTTCCGGCCCGATGGGAGTCGCCCGCAGCGCACAAACCAATCGCCGTGCGGCGCAACGGGGGAGTGGGCATGATCTTTGCCTGTTCCCGACCCGCCGACCCAGGGAGCAAGACGACCGGGCCGAACAGGCGAAAAATAGTAGCTATTGAATCCGGTTCGTGTATAGTTTCGCCATTGCAGTGCATTCCTCGTGGTCATTAACGGAAGTTCCCCTCCTGTTGTTTTGGAAGCTACTCCCGCAATTTGCTTTCAGGAACGAGCTGCAATTTATCGCAACTTAACAGATAGAGGTGTTTTTCGAATGGCTACTGGTACAGTCAAGTGGTTCAACGACGCGAAGGGCTTTGGCTTCATCACCCCGAGCGACGGCGGCAAGGATGTGTTCGTGCATCACAGCGCGATCGTCGGAACGGGCTTCAAGTCCCTGGCCGAAGGTCAGAAGGTGACGTTTAACATCGAGCAGGGTCCGAAGGGCCCGTCGGCAGCGAACGTTCAGCCGGCCTAAGGTTCAGACACTGCGTTAGCAGATTTGAACAGAAGACCCCGCCACCGCGCGGGGTCTTTTTTTTGCACTTCGCATTTGGCCGGCGAGAAACGCCGGTACCGGGGTGCAGGCCTAGCCAGTGGCGGGCTTGCTGGCAGCGGGCTTACGGCCGCGCGGCGACCAAGTGGACTGGCCGGTAATGCTGCGGGTGTTGAGCTGCTCGGCGTATTGGGTGGCGTAGTCCGTGACTTCTTTCACCGAACCGCATCGCAGCCCGGTGATTGTCGCGCGGCCATTATCGAGCACGTAGCGATACCAGCGGCCGGTGCCGCCGTCCGGTGGATCGGTCTTTTCAACACGAGCCAGCGCATATCGACGCGGGCGCACGAAATCACTTGCAACGGTCTTAGGCATTAGCGTCTTCCCCCGGCGCGCTTGTCACGCGGGCGTTCCTCGTTAACCTTGATCTGCCGGCCATTGAGCTCGGCGCCATTCAGCGCGGCAATCGCGGCACGCGCTTCGTGACCTTCCATCTCGACGAAACCAAATCCCCTGCACCGGCCCGTGAAAACGTCGGATGCCAGCTTGATGGAGCGCACCGTGCCGTGCTGGGCGAACAGGTCGCGCACTTCTGCCTCGCGCGTTTCGGGCGCGAGATTGCCAACGTACATCTTTCGCATGATTGGCCTCAGTAATACGGTTGGGCGGCGTCATCACGCCGGCGTTAAACGGGGGAGCTCGGAGGCTCCGCAGCAAGTCAGCCGCGACTGCTGGCGTCAGGCGCCGACCGGGGTTGCTGCTCGCGGAGGAGGCGCCCACAGGCTCGATGCCGGAACGTGTGCGCCGCGGCAGATATCAAGGGCGCACCTTACCACAAACCTGGCCCTACCCGGCGATTTGGGCCGTAAATGCTGCCCAAAAAGCGCCCACTGGCGGCGGTTTTGGGAGATTCAGCCCCCAAGCCCCGTGCCGAATCCGGGTCCTGTGTGCAACTGTGTCGACAGGGCAACTGCCCCACCGTGCTTCGCGACTCAGGCTTGCGGTGGATTGCCCCACTGGTGCCCGCACTGGCCGCACTGCCAGCCCCACCTTGGCTCCGACATCCAGCCAAGCTCAAAGTTCGGTTCCATCGGGCCAAGTTCGAGCAACAGCTCGTAGTCGACAAGGCCGTAAATCAGACGCTTGCTGCGCGCGGCGCCGCAACGCGGGCAAGAAGGACCCGGTTGCGCGGGAGTGTATTTGGGTTCGCTCACCGGGTTCTCCAGTTCGCTCGATCAGATTATATGGTGGGCGCCGGGCGCACGCCCATCAGGTTGCTAGGCCTGATAGGCAGAACCGGTCGGCGCGTGTGTACTTATAATGGTTCCGCGTTGCAAAAAGGGCACGAGAGAGGAGACCGCATGAGCAATACAGGTTGGCACAGGCTGGGTCGAGTGGAGCAATTTCAGCAGGCAGCAGTGACAGAGGTTGTGGCTGACGGATTGCCACTTGTCATTACCTGGCAGGACGGAGAGCTTGGCGCGATCTCAGGTGTTTGCAACCACGCGGGCGGGCCGCTCGGACAGGGACATCTTGATGGCGAATACGTGGTTTGTCCGTGGCACCACTGGAAATTTCATTGCCGAACAGGTCTCGGTGAACCGGGGTACGAAGATGATGCGGTGCCGAGCCATGCAGTGCGCGTTGAGGCGGGCGACCTTTACGTCGACCTGGCGCCACGTACGCCACGGCGCAAGAAACCCCATCCGCCACATCCGCTCACGCGGCCCATTCGCCGCGAGGAGGGTCCGATCCGCGTCGCGGGTATTTCGACCACACATATGGACCGCGATCACCCACGTTATTCGGGCTCGGAAGGACTGCTTGACGTCGCACTGCAGCACGCCGGCACGGCGCTCGAGTGCGAAACAAAGCTGTTGCGACTCGATGACCTGCAAATCCGCAACTGCGAGGGCTACTACTCAAAGAGCGCACGGGCCTGCACCTGGCCTTGTTCCATCACGCAGATGGATTCCGAGGACGAGATGGAGAAGGTTTATGAAATGCTGGTGCACTGGGCGGATGTGGTGCTCGTCGCCACCCCGATTCGCTGGGGCGCATCGAGCGCTCTCTACTACCGCATGGCCGAGCGGCTCAACTGCGTGCAGAACCAGATCACCATCAAGGACAACGTGCTGATTCGAAATAAGGTGGCGGGATTCATCATCGTCGGCGGCCAGGACAACGTTCAGGACGTGGCGGGTCACCTGCTCGGGTTCTTCTCCGAACTGGGTTTCATGTTCCCGCAGTTTCCCTATATCGCCCACTCGCGCGGCTGGTCGGCCGAGGACATGGAGCGCAACGTCGAGCACATGAAGCACAGCGAGGAACTGCGCCGCGGCGCGCGCGAGCTGGTGCGTCGGCAAGTGGCCCTTGCCCGCGTGCTGCTCGGACATCAGGCGGCAGAGGAGCGGACAGAGCGGGGCGGACGCAAGGCGCATCGCCTGGACATCGAGCGCGCGCGATAGGACAAACCTGGCTCTCCGGTGAAACATGGTCAAGCGGACTGCATCCTCTGTCGATACCAACAAGGACGTCATCCTTGCCGCGTTGCGCATGTTATTGCCGAGAGAGGGGACGGTGCTTGAGGTCGGCAGCGGAACCGGTCAGCACGCCGCCTACTTTGCGAAGCACCTGCCGCACTTGAGCTGGCAACCGACGGATCTCGAGGAGAACCTGCCGAGCATCCGGGCGTGGGCCGCGGACGCAACCTTGCCGAATCTCAGGCCTCCGCTGGTTCTCGACCTACTGCAAGATGGATGGCCAGTCGGTTCCGTGCAGGCAGTCGTATGCATCAACACCGTACACATTGTCGCGTGGACAGGTGTCGAGCGGCTGTTCGAAGGTGCCGGACAGATATTGCCACCGGGCGGAGTAATTTACGTTTATGGCGCGTACCGTTACGCCATGCGTCCGCTCGAGTCGAGCAACGAAGAATTTGATCGCTGGCTCAAGGCGCGCGACCCGGCCTCGGGGGTGCGCGACTTCGAGGCGGTGAACGCGCTGGCGGAGCGCAACGGGTTCGTGCTCGCCGGCGACGAGCCAGTACCGGTCAACAACCGTTCGATTTGGTGGGTGAAGAGCTAGGTCGCCGCCGCTAGAACGACATTTGGAAGCGTGCACCACTTACCCACTGACGGCTTTCGGGCTGATAGACGAGGCCGACATATGACGGCTCCGGATCAGACTCCTTGTAGCGCGTGTATTCATGGTAGAGCGCTACGCCCAGCGCGACAGTCGGGGAAATGGTCCAGTGTGTTTCCCAGTTTATGAAGTAAGACGTTCCTGCCTTTGGTTCCAGCGTGACTCCAAAGTCGGGAACTCGGTTCTCGGTATAGAACGGGTATTTCAATCCTGCGCGCAGACGGTGTTGCCAGACGCTATCCCGATAGTTCCAGGCCGCGGCGAGCCGCGCATAGAATGTATACCAATCCTCGTCGTAGCCATACACGAACGTCCCGGTGCTCGTGCGTGAATCTTGCAGGCTTCGTATCCAGCTATCGAAGCCGACCGAGCCGATAATTCCGATGCCATGGTTGCCGACCGGCCAGAGATAGCCGCCCCCGCCTTCGAGGCGCACGCCAGAATAGTCAGTATCGGTTTGCACCGGTGTGCCGCTTTGCGTCTGGCCATCGTAATCGACGCTGCCGAAGTAGAGGTCGGCCTGTCCGCCGAACACCGCGCCACTCGGCTGCCAGTCCTCGTAGTGTCCGTGCATCACGAAGCGCGGTCCCTTTTCCTCAAGCAGCTGGGTGCCGGCGCTGTCGTACTCGCGCCAGCGAAACTGCTCGAAGCCAACGCCAACGTCGAACTTGCCGTCGGCCCACGTGCTGGTGGCGGCGAGCGCCGTCAGGGCCAGAAACATCTTCGCGAGCGTTTTCATGAGCGACGCCTCCTGGGCGTGATGTGTACGTGCGGTATTACTGCACGCTGTAGCCGCGCGCCTCGAGACAGGCCGTCATGGCGCGCCGGTAGTCAGATCGCTTGGCAGCGTTCTGCGTCTCCGATACCCCGCCGCCCGGCTGGGTAGGATCGAAGCCGGTCTGGCTCGATGACCAGCGATGGCATTCATAACGGTCGAGCGCCTGCTGTTTCTCGCTCTGGCCCTTCTTCGGATAGATATAGAGTTCATCGGATACCACCGCCTCTTGCTGAACCTGTGCTTCCGGTGGAGGCTCGGTCACCACGTAGCCACGATAGTCCGGGTACCATGTGTAGTAGACGCCGCCGGCGTAGTAATAAGGAATGCCGCCCCACCAGATCGTCGTGTAGAAAGGCGGCAGTATCGGCACGACGATGCCGAACGGGGGAACGACCACCACGAAGCGCGAGCCATAAGGCCGGTACCAGATGCCGGAATGGTAGTAGTAGGGCGAGCCGTGATAGTGGACAACCCGGTAGTCGCGCGGCAGCACTGGCACAGCATATCCGCGCGGTGGGTAGTAATGGTTGTGACCGTAGCGCTTGTCGAGTACGTAACCGGGATGAGGCGGTGGTCCAGGACGACGTGCTTCGCGTGGCAGAACGGGTTGTGGTCCCGGGGCAGGTGCCGGGTGGCCCTCGCCCGATGATACCTTGCGCTGTCGTGGTGTTTCGGCCGATCTGGCAGGCGCCTTGTGCGTTTCACGCGGCTGGACGGCGCGCGGCCCCTCACGGGGCGTTTCGCCGCGGGGCTCTTGCACATCCTGCTGTCCGCGTCGCTCGCCGCGATCGCCTTCGCGATCGGCCCACGCGAACGGCGCCGCGCATGTGAGCGCAACGATTATCGCGACACCCGTTACAGAAATGCGGCTGGTCACCATGTCACTCACCTCACTGCACTGTGTAGCCGCGGCCCTCGAGGCACGCGGTCATGGCACGCCGGTATTTGGCGGCCTGTTGCTCAAGACGGGCCTGGCGTTGCGCCTCGCTTTGATCGATCCTCCTCTGCGCCTGTTCCGCCTGTTCCTGGCGCGCTGCATCCGAGGCCGAGCCAATGACGGCACCGGTTATAGCGCCCACAGCGGCCCCCTCGGCCGCGCGTGCTGGCGGTGATACCACCGCGCCCAGCAGCGCACCAGTCGCCGCGCCGATGGCGGTGCTCGTGCCGGGTGCCGGGCTTGGTGTTACCTGAATGCGTTGATGCGGCGCGAGCTGCGGCGCGCTCGGATCGAAGCCGGACTGTTTCACTGCCCACCGATAGCACTCGTAGCGGTCACGATCCTGCTGCGCGGCACTCTGTCCCTTGGCCGGATAGAAGTAGACCTGCACCGGTGGAGGCGGAGGCTGGGGTGCGGGCTGTGGCGGGGGCGGCGTCGTGGCGCAGGCGCCGAGCATTAAGGCTGCAGCCAAGGTGGCGAGCGACGCCACCCGGCACGCCGTCGATTTACCATTGGATCTCGTAGGTGCTAAATCTGTCATCTTCATGGTGCATGCCTCTTGGGCATCAGTTCTCCAGTATTGAGAGGCTTTTCTGGTCTCCCAGTTCAGCCTTCCCCGCCAGATCTGCATTCTCGCCCGAAGCGCTGGCACCGGGCCTTGATCATTATCAACGTTTCGGGACGTCCGAACGTTCACGCGGTCTATATTCTTAGACAAACGGCGCTGTCCGTAGTTTGGCAGACCCCCTCCGTGCGGCTCAGCCATCCTGCGAGTTCCTATACTGCCCTATTGATCCTGAACGGAAGCTGAACGGTCGAATGCGACGCCCCTGGCGCATCTTGATTCTCCTGTTGGTGCTGGTGCTCGTCGCGGCGGTAACCGTCTGGGAGCGGCTCTGGGTGCGCGCCTGGACGCGGCCGCTCGCGGTGGCGATATATCCGGTTGCCATGGATGCCGCGAGCCAGGGCTTTGTCGCGCAACTACGCGCGGGGGATTTCCGGGAAATCGGGGTGTTCCTTGCCAGCGAGTCGGGACGCTGGTCGCGAGGCAAGTCCGTACCGCTACCGCGCATGGTACTTAAGCCCACGATCCGTGAACTGCCGCCGCTCGAGCAGGCACGCAGCGGCGCCGAGGCCATACGACTCAGTCTGCGCCTGCGCTGGTATGCGTTCCGCCAGACATCTTTTTGGGAGAGTCTCGGCGGCGTGCGGCTGTTCGTGCTGTATCACCAGCCCCGACATGACGAAACGTTGCCGCATTCGCTTGGCCTGAAAAAGGGACTGCTCGGCGTGGTGCACGTATTTGCGACTGATGAACAGCGTGCCCAGAACAACGTCGTGATCGCGCACGAGTTGCTCCATACGTTGGGTGCAACCGACAAGTACGATGAGACCGGAAAGCCAATCTATCCGGTTGGATTCGCCGATCCCTATGCCGAGCCGCGCTACCCACAGGACAAGGCGGAGATCGTGGCCGGGCGCATCGCCGTGAGCGAGCACCGCGCTGAGATCCCGCGTGATCTTGGGCAGACAGTTATCGGCTACGCCACCGCCGCCGAAATCGGCTGGTAACAGCAGTAGCTCGCGGCGCACCGCCGGATGGTTTGTCGGTAGAATCCCGCCATGCGCCAACCATTCATATTCTTCGGCAGTCTGTGCGCCGGCGCACTTGGTGCGGCGGTCATGGCGCTTTCGAGTGCACTCCATGCAGCGAACGATGCCTTCCCGCCGGGCGGTGACCCCGTTTCGGCTGCGCTGCGTGCCCAACTCGCAACGTCGACAGCGGTTTGCGGAGGTGCCTATCTCGACACGGCACGACTGGCGCCGTTCTACGTCATCGATCGTGCGGTACCGCTTTGGGTCACGGACGCCGGCCCTGGCGCGCGCGCCGAGCGGCTCCGCGAAGCGCTCGACAGCGCGGGACGGGAGGGGCTAGTGCCGGCGAACTATCGGTTCGGCGAGATCGAGCGCCACTGGCAGGCGCCCGCGCCCGCTGCACAGGCGTGTCTGGACTTGTTGCTGACGGATGCGATTCGTCGCTACGCAAGCGATGTGCACAGTGGTCGCATTGATCCACGCGAAGCGGATCCCGCCTGGTATCCGCGCCCCGCGCCGTTTCAACCCGCCGAGGCACTTCGCGCAGCTTGGAGCGAGCACGCGTTTGCAGCCTTCCTGCATGATCTGCCGCCCCCGCACATGGGCTATCAACGGCTGCGTGAGGTGCTGGCGCGCTACGAGGCGTTGGCGCGCGATGGCGGCTGGACCAACGTCGCGGCGGGGGCGTCGATTGAGCCCGGCATGCGCGATGTGCGCGTTCCGGTATTGCGTGCCCGGTTGCGTGCCGAGGGCGACCTTCGTGGCATCACGTTCGGTGGAGATCGCTATGACGAGAGACTCGCGGCCGCGGTGCGGCGATTCCAGCAACGCCATGGCCTGACCGCGGACGGCATTGTCGGAGCGCGGACGCGCGCGGCAATGAACGTGCCGGTGGCGGAGCGGCTCGCCCAGATCCGCCGGACCATGGAGCGCTGGCGCTGGTTACCGCGCAGCCTCGGCGATCCGCACGTGCTGGTGAATACGGCGGGCTTCGAGCTCGATGTGGTGGATGGACAGCGCTCCGTGCTTGCGATGCGCGTGATCGTCGGTACGCCAGACCAGGCGACACCGTCATTTGCGGCATCGATGGATGCGCTTGTCATCAACCCCTATTGGAATGTGCCGCTGCGAATTGCGCGCGACAAGCTCTTGCCGATTCAGCAGCGTAATCCGCGGTTCTTCGTCGACCGTGGTTTTCGCGTTTACCCGAATGGTGGAGAGTCCCCTCGCGAGGTTGACCCCGCTGGCATCGACTGGCCGCGCGTGTCCGCGGAGGGTTTTCCGTATCGCCTGCGCCAGGAGCCGGGAGCGAGGAACAGTATGGGCCGCGTGGCATTCGTGCTGCCAAATCCATTTGACATTTTCTTGCACGATACGCCCGAGCGGTGGCTGTTCGAGCGCGACACGCGCACTCTCAGTGAAGGATGCGTGCGCATCGAGCGCTTCATGCCACTTGCCCTGTACGCGCTGCGTGGCAGCGAGGACTGGAATGAGGGGCGGATTCGGGCCGAAATTGAATCCCTGCGCCATCGGAAGGTCTCGCTGCCGCGGCCGATCCCGGTGTACGTGCTCTACCTGACAAGCTGGGTAGACGATGCCGGGGCCGTGCATTTCGCGAGCGATGCCTACCAGCGAGAGGGGGTGCTGGAACGCTACTACCCGGCGTCCGAGGGGTCATGACGGATGGCATGTGGCGCGCGATGGAACTCTCGCTGGCATAGGGCGCGCGGGCGGCATCTACTCTATAATTCGTCCGCTAGAGCTTTACATTGAAGGGATTTGAGCGGATGACGAGTCGACGTGCGTTTCTAAGACTGTCCAGCATCGCGGTGCTTGGCCTGGCCGGTTTGCCGGTTCTGGCGCGCGCCGGCGTACCTGCGCATGAGCGTGTGCTCAGTTTCTACAATATACATACGGGCGAGCGCGTGCGGGCGACCTACTGGGCCGATGGCAGTTACGTTGCGAGCGAACTCGTGGCGGTCGACCGGGTCCTGCGCGATCATCGTAGCGGCGAGACGGTCGCTATCGATCGCCGTTTGTTCGATATCTTGTACGACCTGCAGATGGTTAGCGAGTCGCACGAAGACTTCCATGTCATCTCTGGCTATCGATCGCCAGCAACCAATGCTGCACTGCGGCGCCACAGCAGTGGTGTGGCGCGTGGCAGTCTGCACACCGTCGGCAAGGCAATCGACATCCGGTTGCCGGGTCGCGATCTCGCCGAGCTGCACCGCACCGCGCTGGCGCTGCGTGCCGGTGGAGTCGGCTACTATCCGCGCGACGGCTTTCTGCACCTCGATACGGGCCGTTTCCGAACCTGGTAGCAACCAGGCGGGAGCACGCGCTCTTCACTGGAGCGCGATCTGCCAGCACACAGACCACATCCTGCACGCGGTGCGCGCATTCGACACGCAGACGTCCCGGTGGTAGCTGTCCGGAACCGTCAGGCGGGAATCGATTCTTCCTGTTTCTTTAGCATCTTGCGCAACTCCTCGCGCAGCTCGGGGCCATCCTTGTAACCGTGCGCCGACACCGCGTGCTGGGCCGCAACCTCCATCAGCTCTTCATCGGTATCTGCGGAGATGGCAACGGTGCAGTTGGAGCCCGGTGACTCGCGACAATCGAGATACTTTCTGCGCATGACATCCTCCTTGCTTGGATGGGACGGAGAACAGCAGGGGGACAAACTTGGTGATGCGGGCCTGAGCTGCACAATGGGCCCGCGAAAATGATGCGCGCGGCTACCGCGTGGCGTCAAGCGGCAACGCGATTCTCACACGTATCGTGTTACTAATTCTTACGAGCTGTCATTCTGTGCGGGAGAAATCAGTCGGCGTGGGCATGCGTCGCCGAAGGCAGCTTCTCCAACAGCCGCGGCATGAGTTCCACGAGGTTGCACGGGCGTGTGCGATAGTCGAGCTGGGGCTCGATCAGGTTGTCCCAGCCGGTGCGGCAGGCGCCGGAAGAGCCCGGCAGGCAGAAGATGTAGGTGGCATTTGCCACGCCAGCGAGCGCGCGCGACTGGATTGTCGAGGTCTTGATCTCGTCATGGGAAATCGCGCGGAATCGCTCGCCGAACCCCTCGATTTCCTTGTCGAACAAGGGCCTGATCGCTTCCGGCGTGCCATCGCGGCCGGTAAGGCCGGTGCCGCCGGTCGTGATGACCACATTCACGCCATCGCGTGCAATCCAGTCCGAGACCTTGGCGCGAATCTGGTAGATGTCATCCGGGACGATCACTTTCTCTGCAACCTTGTGTCCGGCCTTGGTCAGACGCTCGACTAGCGAGCGCCCGGAGGAATCGGTCTCCTCGGTGCGGGTGTCGGAGATCGTTAGAACCGCGATGGCGAGTGACACAAAGGGCCTGTCCTTCTTGCCGTGCGCGTGTTCCGCGTGCTGGTGGGTGTGCGATGCGTCGTTCATGTGTTGTCTCCAGGACGACTTCTTCAGCGCAAGAGGCCGAAGAAGGGTTGTATCATGACCGGTGTGCCCGGCTCGATATCGCCGGCATCGTGCGGCAGCACCACGAAGCAATTGGCAAGGCTCATCGAGCGCAGGATGCCCGAGCCCTGAGTGCCGGTTTTGCGCACCACGATCGCGCCATTGGCGTCGGTCTCGACGATGGCGCGCTGGAACTCGGTGCGACCAGGCTGCTTGCGAAAACGGCTCAGACTCTTCGCCCTGAACATCAGCGGCTCACTGACAGGATCTTCGCCCATCATGCGTTGCAGCGCCGGCTGGACGAACTGGTAGAAGGTGACCATGACCGCTACCGGATTGCCGGGCAGTCCGAAGAAGGCGGCGCGGTCCAGGTGCCCGAAGGCGAGCGGGCGCCCCGGCTTCATGGCGATCTGCCAGAATCCCACCGCTCCAAGCGCTTCGAGCGTTTCCTTGACGTAATCAGCTTCGCCGACCGACACGCCACCGGAGGTAATGACGACATCTGCAACCGATGCCGCCTCCCGCAATGCCGCGTACACCGATTTGCGATCGTCGCGCACGACGCCGAAATCGAGGATTTCGACTCCGAGCTGCTGGAGCATCCCGTGGAGCGTGTAGCGGTTACTGTCGTAGACCGCGCCGGTGACGAGCGGCTCGCCGATCGAGCGCAGTTCGTCGCCGGTGGAGAGAAATGCCACGCGCACCCGCCGGAACACCGGTACCTCGGCAATGCCGAGCGAGGCAAGCAAACCGAGGTCGGCCGGGATGAGGCGTTTGCCGGCGCCGAGCGCGAGCGAGCCGCGCGCAAGGTCCTCGCCTGCCACGCGAACATTCTGCCCGATGCGATGTTCGCTGCCGATGCGGGCCGCCTGTGACTCTGTCCGGACGTGTTCCTGCATGACAACGGTGTCGGTGCCGGATGGAAGCGGTGCACCGGTCATGATGCGCACGCATCCACCCGCAGCGACCGCGCCATCGAATGGCTGTCCGGCCCAGGCCGTTCCGACGATCGGAAACTCACTCTCGCCCTGCGCGGGCAGCCCGGCGCCGGCGAGGGCATACCCATCGACGGCGGAATTGGTATGGCCGGGAACGTCAAACGGGGCGTACATGTCGCGGGCGAGAATTCGTCCCAGCGTGCTGCGCAGGGCGAGACTCTCCGTGCCGCGTACCGGTTCGACAGCTTCGAGAATGCGCCGGCGCGCCTCGGCAACGGGTAGGCGAGGCATGCCATGCACACAGGGATCGGACGGTTGGGGGAGAGCGCTGTTCATGTTGATTTTTCCTAGCGACGCCCAACGGAATGGTGCACTACCGCCGAAGAAGCAGTACCCGCGCCGGTAATGCTCACAATGAACGCCACGACGCTTGCCGGATCATTCAGATCGAGCAACGGCAATGATGGTGCGTCCTGAACCGGAGCATCCGTTGCGAGCGCAATGATTGATGGATCCGTGCGACACATCAGCGGATGGCCGAGCGCGGGACGATGCAGCTCGATCTTGGGAAATGCCTCGGCCTTGAATCCCTCCACCAGTACCAGATCGAGTGAATCCGGGGAAAGGTGCAGGAGCAGCTCCGCGAGCCGCGGTTCCTCGGATCCCGGGGTTTCGGTGACGAGCGCCCAGCGATGACGTGAACCGACCAGCGTTTGCGTTGCGCCCGCGCGGCGCAGTTCGTAGCTGTCTTTGCCGGGCACATCGATATCGAAAGTGTGATGCGCATGCTTGATGACGCCAACCCGCAGGCCGCGCGCGTTGAGAAGCGGGAGCAGTGCGCGCAGTAATGTGGTCTTGCCGGTACCGCTGACGGCCGCGAAGCCGATCAGGGGCACGGAAGATGAGATGGCGCGCATCACGCGGTCTCCCGGAGACGACTCTCAATGCTCTTGCGTTCGTCCGCATCATTGATGTTGATGAACGCCTCGGGGCAATCGCTGAAGTCGGCCATCGCCACTCGATGCCGGGCAAACCAGAGGTCGATCTTGCGCCCGCCCGATTCCAGGAAGGCGTTGAGGTCCTCGAGCAGGTCGCGGCGCAGCAGCAGGAACACCGGGTGAGTGCGTTCTCCGTCGTGTGCCACCGCGACATCGGCGTCGTTCTCAAGCAGCGCGCGCGCAAGGCGTTCGACGAGATCCGTTACGAGCAACGGTGAATCGCATGGCGCGCTCACAACGTAGTCTGTCGTTGCGGCGGCGAGTCCGCTCGCCATGCCGGCGAGCGGACCGAGAAATCCATCTTGGACGTCGGGCACCACGCGGTAGCCGAGCGCGGCATATCGCTCAGCGTTGCGATTGGCATTGATCAGCAAGGCGCCGACCTGCGGGCGCAGTCGCTCCTCCACATGCTCGATCATGGGCCGGCCCTTGAGCAGCACGAGTCCCTTGTCGACGCCACCCATGCGGCTACCGCGACCGCCAGCGAGGATAACGGCGGTGATCTGCTCCTTCGGTATGCTGGATGTGGCTGTGCTCACTGTCCCGGCCTCGGCAAGCGGAACACAAACTGTAACGCGAGCCCCACGAGAAACGCGAGTCCGACGTGCCACAGGCAAAGCGCGGCGGTAGCAAGCATTGTGAGGCGGGCGCCGCGCTCGCCTTGGGGGCGGCCCGCACCGCGCATCAGCTCGATTCCGGCAGCCAGCAGGATTACGCCCAGAATCGGTGTGGGAAAGAGACGAAACAGCGTCGCGACCGAGTCGCTGAAGAAAAGCGCCAAACCCAATAACAAGCCGCCAAGCATAACGGGTGCGCCACCGGTACGGGCACCAAAGCGCACGTGTCCCGCCAGTCCGCCCGCGCCATGGCACATCGGCACGCCACCAATTAGGGACGATCCGATGTTGATTGCACCGGTCGTGAGACTGACTGTTCGTTGCGTTTGCGGGCGTCCGGGAAATAGCCGGTTGTGTTCACTCGTGACGGCGATCAAGCCGTTGCCGAGCGTCAGCGGTACTTGCGGCAGTGCCAGCGCCAATGCGGCCACCCCAAATTCGTTCCAGCTGATGCCCGCCAACGCGAACACTGGTGAGTGCAGGCCGGGCTCGATTTGCGCAAGCGCGCCGACAAGCGTCGGGTCCATCCAAAACGCCGCCACGACGCCGGACAATAGCAGCGCTGGCATCGCCGCAAGCGGCAGCACGCGCAACAAGACCATCGTCACAGCAGCCGCCACTGCCCCGAGCAGCCAGTTGGTCGCGATGAAATTCAGTGCCTGCCACGAGAGCAGGAGACCCAACCCCAGAATCACTCCCGCGGTTACGGGGCGCGTGACAAGGCGCGCGAGTCGTTGCGCGAGCCCGCTCATGCCAAGCGCCAGCCACAACAATCCGGTGATCAGCCCGGCGCCTGCGATAGTGGCCGGCGTGAGCGCAAGCGCTGTGCCCTGTGCCGTGGCAATCGCCCCGATCGCCTTCATTGGCTGCACCGGCATCGGAGTGCGATAAAAGAAGCCGGTGAACACCAGGGCCGCTCCGAAGGCGAGTAGCACGCCGAACGGATCCATCCCTGCGACGGCGATATAGCCGACAACAAAAGGGATCAAGGTGCCGAGATCACCGAAAGCGCCCGCCCATTCGCGGGCGTCGAAGCGATTGCGCAGGAGATCGGGTGTAGTCGCCGTCGTTCGGCTCGTGCTCGTAGCGTAAACAGCTTGCTCCGCAGATGCGCCGGTGGCCGTCGGTGCCGGCGCGGGCGTAGCCGAAGTGCTCTGCGTGGACAGCGATTCATCCACCGATTGCGAGGTGCCTCGATCCGCGGCGGCATTCATCCGATTCTACTTTCTCGCATTGGGGAAAAACTGCTGTTGTCCATTGATCTTGAAGCTCGCAATCGCGGCCTGGCCGTCCGAACCGATCAGCCAATCAATGAAGGCCTGCCCTTCCTTGACTTTCACCTTCGGGTGCTTCCCGGGATTGACGAGGATCACGCCGTACTGGTTGAACAGTTTCGCATCGCCGTCCACTGCAATCTGGTGATTCGCCTTGTTCTTGAAACTGCTCCAGGTGGCGCGGTCCGCAAGTGTGTAGGCGTTCATGCCGATGGCGGTATTAAGGGTGGCGCCCATTCCGGAGCCGGTCTTGCGGTACCATGAGCCGCTCGCCGCGTTCACGTCAATGCCCGCGATTTTCCACAGTCGCAGCTCGGCCTTGTTCGTGCCGCTATCGTCGCCGCGCGAGGCGAAAATGGCCTTGCTGGCGGCGATCTTCTTCAGCGCCGCGACCGCATCTTTCGTTCCTGCAATCCCGGCCGGATCGTTCCTCGGACTAACAATGACGAAATCGTTGTACATCACGTCATAGCGTTTGACGCCCCAGCCGTCCGCTACGAACTTTTCTTCGGCCGGTTTCGCGTGAACGAATAGAACGTCTGCATCTCCGTTTTGCGCGTTCTTGATCGCTTGACCCGTTCCAACAGCGACCACCCGCACCTCGATGCCGGTCTTGTTCTGGAACATCGGCAGGATATGACCGAACAGGCCCGAGTCGCGCGTGGAGGTGGTGGACTGCACGATGATGAAGTTGTTCTGCGCGGCCTGTCCTTCCGACATTGCAGAGAACAGGACCGTGGCAAGCATTAACGCGGCGAAGTGATTGCGGTGGGTTCCAGCCATTCTCATCAAAAGCGTCTCCATAATCTTGCCCAAAAAGCCACAAACTAGAGGACAATGCGGCCCTCGACGAAAGCCTGCGCTGCGGTGGACGCGGGGCCAGCGAAAAAGCTGTGCTTCTCGGTATGCTCGGCGATGCGCCCTCGATGGATGAATACAACCTCATGCGCAAGGCGCTTCGCTTGGCCAATATCATGCGTTACTAGTACAAGCTTCGTTCCGCCGGCCTGTGCCTGCCGGAGCAACTCTTCGATGGCAAGCGTGGAAGCGGGATCGAGGCTCGCGGTCGGTTCGTCGAGAAACAGGATCTCGGGCGAAGTGCTTAGAGCCCGTGCAAGCGCGAGACGCTGCTGCTCGCCGCCCGAAAGCACGCGCGCCGGTCGCTCGGCGAGGTGCTCGAGGCGCGCGACACGCAGCATCGTCGCAAGGCGCTGGTTCTGCTCCGGGGGTGTCAGTCCGTGTACTTGCAGTGCG
>SMTZ1_10003768_pt1 | contig 17263 bp, 16 predicted proteins | sample DeeMarSWOR136_30_FD_25667 | JGI IMG/M metagenome (IMG submission 25667)
CCCTCGAGTTGCCCTGCTTCAGCCCGTTGCCTATTCGATCCGCGCGTCTCAGCTCGAAGAGGGCTTCCAGGTTTTCGAGCCCGACTTTGCGCATGAAGCGCCGGACAGCCCCGTCGGTCCAGAGGTTGGTGTAGTGAAACATATGATTCCTGATGAGGTGGGTCACCGTCTTGATGTCCTGATTGCTGAACTTGAGCCGTCTCATCGCCCGCTTCGTGACCCCCGCGCCGATAATCTCGTGGTTGTAGAACACCGATTTGCTTCCATGCTGATGACCCTCGATCTCCTTGCGGGCGTGGTACTTACCGATGTCGTGGAAGAGAGCTGCAAGACGTATGCGATAATCCTTCGCATCGGCAGCATCGCATGAGTAGAGGTTATGGTAATATACATCGTAGCGGTGGTACACGTTCTGTCTAATGCCGAATCCTGTGAGCAGCTCGGGAAGAAAGAGCTCGAGCAACCCGCTCGTGCGCAGCAGTTCAATACCTATAGAGGGTTTCGCTGACTGTATGATCCTGATGAACTCGTCCCGTATCCGTTCGACCGACACCTTCGCTGCCTGATCGAGACATGAACTTATGGCCTCGAAGGTGTTCTGCTCGATATCGAAACCCAGCTCCGAGGCAAGACGGCAGGCTCTGAAAGGTCTCAGCCCGTCCTCATAAAACCGGTCAAGGGGATTGCCGATTGTTCGGATGAGCCCCTTGTCGATGTCTTTTCTGCCGCCGAAGGGATCTATGAGATCGCTGGTCATTGGATTGTAGGCGATGCCGTTGATGGTGAAGTCGCGTCTGGAGAGGTCTTCCAGTATGGTTTTTGCATAGGCCACAGAATCGGGATGCCGTGCATCGGAGTATGTGCCATCGCTCCTGAAAGTGGTGACCTCGACTTTCTCGCTGCCGGTCAGCACCGTGACCGTTCCGTGTCTGACGCCTGTGGGTATGGTCCTTCTGAATATGCCCATGACCTCTTCGGGGGTTGCATCGGTTGCAATGTCGTGATCGTAAGCGGGCCTGCCGATGAGGATATCACGCATCGAGCCCCCGACCACCCATGCCTCAAAGCCCTGTTCGTGGAGACGCTCCGCTATCTGTATGACGTAACGAGGTAACTTCATCAATACCCTGTTTATACTGTTTTTCTCTTGCCCACAACCTCTGTTCATAATACAAGGTAAAGTAATGGAAAATGGCGGTCAACGAGAAAAGGGGAGGTGAGGTGAAGCTCGCCGCCGAAGTTTCGTGCTGCGAAGTGCGGGATCAGCCCTACCGACGTAGCGTAAAAAAAGCAGCACTCCGAAGCATGGGCCTCGGAGCACTGCTCTTGATGGAGGCTTCCAGGGCTATCTCAGTAACTGAAGGACGGACTGAGGGGTAGTGTTCGCCTGGGCTAGCATTGCGGTACCAGCCTGCACAAGAATCTGATTCTTGACAAAGCTTACCATCTGTTCGGCCATGTCGGTGTCCCGGATCCGCGTTTCGGCAGCCTGCATGTTCTCAAATCCAGCCATGAGACCCTTTGCAGCATGTTCGAGCCTGTTCTGATAGGCTCCGAGGTCTGCGCGCTGTTTCGAAACCTTCAAGAGTGCCTGGTCTATGGCACCGATGGCCCTGTTCGCCTTGGCCGGGGTGCTGATGCTGATGAAGGTTGCGGAATGCGCCACGTTCACGGGGTTCTTGATCCCGAGCCCCTGGGCGGACATGGTGCCGATGTAGACCCGCTCGCGCTGGTCCATGTTGGCGCCGATGTGCAGCCACATGCTCGCCGTGACGCTGTTCTCACCCGTCTCCCGAGCGAATCGGCCGGTCAGGATGTTCATGCCGTTGAACTGGGCATGAGACGCGATGCGGTCGACCTCGTCGACGAGCTGTGAGACCTCGACCTGGATGAGCAGCCGGTCTTCGTCTGAGTAGATGCCGTTCGATGCCTGAATGGCAAGTTCTCTCAGCCGCTGCAGGATGTCCTGTGTTTCCTGGAGATAACCCTCTGCGGTCTGGATGAAGGAGATACCGTCTTCGGCGTTTTGCTCGGCCCGCCTGAGGCCCCTGATCTGAGACCGCATCTTTTCGGATACGGCGAGCCCCGAAGCGTCGTCGCCGGCGCGGTTGATCTTCATACCCGATGACAGCTTCTCGATATCCCTGCTCACATCCCATGTGGTGAACTTGAGCTGCCGGTTCGCGAAGATCGCGGGAAGGTTGTGGTTGATTACCATAAAATCCTCCTTGATTATGGTTGTAGGTACGTCCCTGTTCTACTATCTGCTTCGGTTCATTATGGTTTTCCTTTAGCGTATTTTCCTGCTACTATAGATGGAGCCTGTGAGCACACATATCCCTCCCTGTGTCCGGAGGATGAGTGATGACCGTCTTCATCTTTCTGAATAGCGATCTTTTGTCGATTCCGTGCTACCGGGAGCATTGCGGCTCTCTACGGCAGAAAGGCGATGTGGTGATATGCGCGAATGGAGGATACGAGATCGCGCGACTGGCCGGAGTACGGCCCGATCTGGTGATCGGTGATCTCGACTCCCTGAAGGAATCATCCGTTGATCAGGGCATCGAGGTGAGGCGGTATCCTTCCCGGAAGGATTACTCCGACTTCGAGCTGGCCCTGGGTGAAGCAGAAAGACGTGGCCCTGAGCGAATCTACGTCTACGGCGCCCTGGGCGGTCGGATCGATCACGAGCTGACAAACATTCTCCTCATGGCGCACTCCTCGCTTCCCCTTGTCTGCATTGAAAAGGGGATGGAGATACACCATGTGGTGGAATGTCTCAGACTCCATGGCAAAAGGGGATCGCTCTGCTCACTCCTCGCGCTGAAAGGCCCGTGCCGTGTCACCGACATGAAGGGATTCCGCTACCTCCTTCACGACGAGGAGCTCCGCCCATCGAGTAGAGGGCTCTCGAACGTCATAACCGCTGATGAAGCATCTTTCTCCGTAGCGGGGGGCTGTCTTATTGCGGTGGTGATTTCCTCACACCAAAGGCGCCCCTGAGTTTCTGCATGGTCTGCTCTGGGTCCTCGATGAGGATTTTTGCTCCACCGACGATGTCTATAAAACCGAGTTCGTTGGGGTAGCGTGGAATGACATGCATGTGAAGGTGGGACAGACTTGCGCCGGCGAACTCGCCGATATTATAACCGATATTGTAGCCGCTTGGTGAGTACAGAGTGTCCAGAATGTCGAGGCTCTGTCTGAGCAGCGAACCGATCTCATGTTCCTCCTCACGGGTCAGGGCACGGTAATCGATGATATGCCTTTTTGGACAGATCAGAAGGTGTCCCGAATTGTAGGGGTACTTGTTGACGCTGATGAATACCCGTTCTCCCTCGTGGACGAGCAGCTTGTGCACCTCTTCCGCCCTGCTGATGATCGAGCAGAAGATGCACTCTACCTTTGGTCTGTCCCCCTTGATATATCTCAGCTTGTTCAGTGAAAAGAGATTGCGGTAATCCAGTGACATGCCTGTTCCTGCGTCTTATTTCGAGAGCTACGGGGAAAGAGGAGCAGCAGTATCATTGTGTGTCATCGGCGCGTTTCCAGAACATGAGGGACTCATACCATTTTTTAACACCCTCTTTTCCCTCTCCCTCGTCGGCAACGGGGGTGTCGATCTTCCGTTCGGCTTCATGGCCGGCCGGTTCTTCTATTCTACCACCTTCTTCAGCGGATCCCTCCAGCGTTCCCGGTTTTGCTGCCGACGGGGGCGTCACGGTGCCGGGTGGGGGCTCCTTTGGATAGAGCTCCCATGGTTCGAGCATTTTTGGAAAGCCGGTTGCCTCGTTCTGGGGAAGAACGAGCACGTCTGCCTGACCGCTGAATTTCTCGATGTAGAAATACTTCAGGAGCTCGGGATACCTGCTGATGAGCTCCCCGTATTTTTCCCAGCGATCGATTTCCAGCTCGTTTTCTTTCTGACGGGTAAGGTAGACCGCCTCCCTGTCGAGCTGCTCCTTCTTGTACTGGTACGCCATCTCCAGATGCGCGAAGTAGCGATCCAGGGCGTCATTGTACAGGTCGATTTGCGGTATCTCCCGAAAGGTTACGCTCCAGCTCGTCTCGGACAAGCCGTACTTCAGTACTGTGTCGCGCAGCAGCACTTCGATTTTCTTTTTCAGCGTGTCGAGGGAGCCGTAGCTTATCCCTGCATCGTACTGCGAATGGCGAATCATGTTTTCAAGTATGAAATCTGAAACCCCATCTCCCACCCGGTCGGAGATTTCATTTTTCAGATGGTCCTCGAACCCCGAGAGTATGCCGAGATCGATGAGTCCCCTGGCCGCATCGAAGCCGATGCTGTACTGCGCACTGGTGTGCAACACAAGATCGAACGTACCGAATTCCTGGAGCTGCTCTTTGCCGGGAAGGGGATATGACGCATCAAATTCAAGGGATCGGGGCTGCTTGTCTACGGTGTAGAGGTGGAAACTCTTCGGAATGAGTTTTTGCCAGAGCCAGTGCACTCGTCCCGTTTCCAGGGGATACCCGACTGTCCCCGTCAGGGTGGAATGGGCAATTCCGAAATATCCGGGTTTGATATTGACCCAGCCGAAATACAGGACAGCGCACCCTGCAAGAACGAGAAGAACGAGGATGAGTATAGCCTTTTTCATGGAATCCCTTTCACGGGAAATGGAGACGACTCTCTCCTCTATTGTAAAGGAATCGTGGGTAAATACAAGCCTGAATTTACGGTGCTCACCCCTGAAAGAGCAATGAATTTCTCCTTCTTTTCAAATAGTATTACTTTTCCTTTCGTGTGTGGACATGGCTGTGAGGATGGCTGGTGGGATCGAGCCGGATTCTTATCTGAAAGTGAGGTGACGGTGTGAGTGCCTTTGATGATTTAGTCGGTGTGATGCGTATGCTGCGGAGCGAGGAGGGATGTCCGTGGGACCGTGAGCAGTCCCACGGGAGCCTCAAACCGTATATAGTAGAGGAAACATACGAGGTTTTGGATGCCATTGACCGCGGCGACGATGAAGAGCTTCGGGAGGAGCTCGGTGATCTTCTTCTGCAGATCGTGTTTCATGCGCAGATCGCGTCGGAGGATGGACGATTCACGATTGAAGACGTGGCCCGGTCCATCGTGCAGAAACTCAAGCGCCGGCACCCGCACGTGTTCGGCGACGTGCAGGTGGAAAATTCCCAACAGGTGCTGAAGAACTGGGAGGAAATCAAGAGGGGAGAGGGGAAGAGCTCTGTACTTGATGGTGTGCCCAGGGGTCTGCCAGCCCTTCTGAAGGCGCGGCGGGTGCAGGACAAGGTGCGACGGGTCGGCTTCGACTGGGAGGACCCGGCCGGGGCTTTCGACAAAGTCCGGGAAGAGTTCGAAGAGATACAGAAGGCACTGCGCGAAGGAAACCGCAACGGCATCGAGGAGGAGTTCGGTGATATACTCTTTTCCCTGGTAAATGTGTCGCGGTTTCTCGACATCGATGCCGAGGAATCGCTCCGCCGGACTATCGACAAGTTCTCACGGCGGTTCAGATACATGGAGGACCGGATCGCGGAGCGTGGGGAGGGGTCCATCGAGGATCTATCCCTCGAAGAGCTCGACGCGCTGTGGGAGGAGTCAAAGAAAGAGACGGAGGACGGATGATGAAGCCCATGGTCAACAAGAAGATGAGGCAGAGCGACACGTTCGAGTACTACCTGATCAAGAAGGTGGGGAAGACCATCAAGAAATTCAACCTCATCGAGGAGGGCGACCGGGTCCTGGTTGGCGTTTCAGGGGGCAAGGACAGCCTGACGCTGCTCAAGCTTCTGCACGACCGGAGGGGTTTCTATCCCAACCAGTACGAGCTCCTGGCCCTGCATGTGGTATCCAGCCTCAGGTGTGAGGGTGCCACGGACCCGCACGTGCTCGAGGACTACCTGCGTGAAAAGGGCTATCCCTACCTGTTCGTGCGCATGGATATCGAGCCAGACCGCAGTGGAAGCTCATACTGGTGCTCGCGCAACCGGCGGCGTGTCCTCTTCGACACCGCGTCAAAGATGGGATTCAACAAGATAGCGCTGGGGCATCACCGTAACGACGTGCTCGAAACCTTCATGCTCAACGTCTTCTACCACGCGGAGATATCCTCCATGCTGCCCTATCAGGAGCTCTTTGGAGGAAGGCTCGCCATCATCCGGCCACTCTACCACATACCCGAATCCGACACACGGAAGTTTGCACGGCTGTACGGATTTCCCGTTGCCTCGTGCCGCTGTCCTGTGGACCGTGAGATGCAGCGCGAGCTTTTCAAACGGCTGCTTTGCGAGATTGAAAGAGCAAACCCCAGGGCCGGGGTCAATGCGCTACGCTCCCTCGAGCATGTGAACGAGGAGTACCTGCCCGGGAGGCTCATCAGGGAGGATGTGCTTATCTGAGCGGTGCTAACCGCTTAGTGCCCGTGCATACTCACGTTCCGTCCCTGCATCGAACCCGCAGAAGATGATTTCATCGAAGGCGTCAGGGTGGGTTTCAACCGTTTCCATGACGGCCTGAACAGCCACATCGGCAGCACGGTTCACGGGATAGCCGTACACACCGGTGCTGATGGAGGGAAAGGCCACACGTCTCAGACCTTTTTCCCGGGCGATGTGCAGACTGTTCCGGTAGCAGTTGCCAAGAAGCTCGGGTTCCCCACTGTTGCCGCCATGCCACACAGGGCCAACCGTGTGAATGACATGTTTTGAGGGCATCCTGCCTGCCGAGGTGATGACCGCCTCGCCTGTGGGAAGCCTTCCGATTTCCGCGACGATCTGTTTGCACTGTTTCAGAATTTCAGGTCCGCCGGCCCGGTGAATAGCGCCGTCCACACCGCCGCCGCCCATGAGGCTCGAGTTTGCCGCATTCACGATTGCGTCCATCTCGAGGGTGGTGATATCTGCAACCATGGTTTTAAGCGTCGCGTTTCCAAGCTTCCTTTCCATGCCTGTCCACTCCTCTCTTTCTGTACTGGCTGGTATGAGCAACATCTCTGAAGATTGGATGTTTCGCAGGTTATGGTTCGATCTATCTCACACTGTATCGATCATGTCGACAACGCGGACATTGAAGTTGAGAAACTCTATCCAGCCATACTTGTCTGCTTTCTGCCGGGAGATAACAAGGTAGGGCATGTACTTTGGTTCCATCGGTTTTTTAACGAGCTTCATCCCGCATTCACTGAGGAGACTGTTTCCCTTCATAGTGTTGCAGTGCCTGCAGGCGCACACCTGGTTTTCCCATGAGTTGGGCTTCAGCAACGGGTCGTGGTGCGCCTCGAACCACCGGCTGAGGGGGATCACATGGTCCACGGTAAGATCATCGATGCTGAACCTGTTTCCGCAGTACTGGCATTGCATATCGTCGCGGTAGATGATGTTGAGGCGTGAATGCACGACGCGTTTTCGTGGAATCCGGTGATAGTTGAAAAGCATGATAACGCGGGGCAGAGGAAGGGACAAAAACTGTGAGCGGATCCGCTGATTCTCATCGACCTTCACCGCCTCGGCCTTGTTCAGCACCTGCAGGGTGATGGCCTCCTTGACGTTGCAGATGTCAATGGGAACCATGCCCGTGTTCAATGTGAGTACAGGAGCGTTCAGCATGAGCCTATAATAGCAAAAAATCGAAAATTTTAAAAGACAATTCGTAATGATCTTTAATGAGGTGCGGCACCGCCGTTGAGTCCGATGCTCTGACCGTTGATGAATCCCGCCTTCTCGCTGGCCAGGAAGAGGGCCAGGCTGGCAACGTCCTCTGCTGTGCATGATCGTTTCATGGGGTTCTTTGCAATTCTTTTTTGCATGAGCTCCTCCATAGAGGAAACCCCCTCCTTCTCGAGGGAGATGCGGACCAGTGATTCCGTGAGCCAGCTCTTCGCACCGAGGCGTTCGTCACCCCCATGGGTTTCGGGATAGATATCGGACGGGCAGATGGAGTTGGCAGTGACGTTGTACTGCCCCAGCTCCAGAGCAGCGGATATGGCGAAACCCCTGTTGAAATACTTGGAGGCGGAATAGAGGGACATCCCCGCCGAAGCCTTCAGCCCGGAACCTGAGTTGATGTAGATCAAACGCCCGAATCCGGTCTTCCGCATACGGGGGATCGCCTCTCTTGTCGTGTATACGTATCCCTTGACGTTCACATCGAGTATGCGTGTGAGGTCTTCCTCCCTGATATCCTCTATGTAATCTGCGGTGTTCAGGGCTGCATTGTTGACCAGCACATGCAAGGCGCCGAAACGATCGTCCAACTCCTTGAAAAGCCCTGCCACACTGTCCTGGTCAGAGACGTCGCAGGGTATACCCAGACCGCGATCCTCATAACCCTTCAACGCCAGATCCAATCGTTGTTCGTCGATGTCAGTGAAAACGGTTGTTGCCCCTTCTTCGCAGAAGGCACGGGCCACGGTGGCACCCACTCCACTCCCGGCGCCCGTGATCACAACGATCTTTCCCTCGAGCATCAGTTCCATGACACCACCTTGATGGTAAGGTATCACACATGAGATGAGAAAGCAATCAGCAGTACTGCGGCGACAAAATTTCAGCTTTTCTCAGCTGCCTGTCACCTTATATTTATAGTAAGTGCGGTGAAAAATGTACCTTTAATTCAACAATTTGACCGTTCCTGTCGAATATTTAAAAGAATACTGTATCAAATAGGGAAAATTCGGCTTGCTTACAGTTATTATTCTCATTATACTATTTATCGCTATTATTTTTGTTGTAGTGCGCCTGCGTAAGGGGAAGGGTAAGTTTCCCCTCTTCGAGTTCTACAGCAGGGGACGTAAGGAGGGTTTCTCCTTCAAGGAGATCGGTTTCTTAAAGCAGATCGCCATACAGAACAAGCTCGAGAAACCCCAGTCCATCTACTGGTCCACCCGCCAGCTCGATCGTTGCCTGCGGCCTGCCCTTCAGAAGATCAACTCCGATGAGGATATGTCTCCTGCCTTCAAGATGGAGATGACCAACAAGCTGCTCGACCTCAGAAAGAAGGCCGAATTCAACCTCCCCAAGTATCACAAGCGCATTCATGACACCTCAGCGATTCTTCCCAGACAAAAGCTCATCATCAAGGACAATCAATATGGGACCTTTGTGAGCTGGGTAATCGAGAACAACCGGCGATACCTTGTGGCTTCCCAGCCTTCCGGACAGAAGGATTCGGAAGCTCTGAGCTGGGTGGGCAGGAAGGTTCGCATCTACATCTGGCGCCAGGACGATGCAGGGTATGAGTTCGAATCCAAGGTACAGGAGCAGATCCCCCATGAAGAATACCCGCTCATATACCTCCAGCACTCCCAGAAGCTGGAGCGCAACCAGCAGCGGAAGAGCGTGCGGGTCGAGACGAGGTTAAACGCAAAGTTCTTTCCCGTCATACTCTCCACTGCCGAGGGAGCGCAGAGGCCCGTCATTTCGGAGCGGGGTCATGCTGCAAAAATCATCGACCTTTCTGAAAGCGGCTGCGCCATGCTTGCCGGCAAGGGACTGAAAAAGAACACCAGGCTGAAGATCGACTTTCTTCTCACCGACACGAAGCGAATCGTGGTGCTTGGTGTAGTGGTGAACATCTCAAAAACGGGAGATGAACGGGTAAGCCGCTATCACATCATGTTCACCAGGATCGGACCCCAGTCCCGCAACAACATACTCCTCTACGTGTATAACATTTTCGGTGAGCGAGAGGATGAAGACGAGCAGCGGCGGGTAAAAAGAGTCGTTCCGCTGACGCAGAGGCGTACCGATGAAACGGATGGTTTGCCCAGTCCGGACGAGGCACAAGCCGAACCGGTGAGCAGTAACGACACCTGATTAACATCCCTCTCTCTTCAATATCTTCATCAGCCATTATCCGGCACATTAAGATTTCCCTGTTTACAACCAATGTGAAGTAGTGTACAATCATCTCACATTTTCTACGAATAGGAGGTTGTGTATGAAATTCGGAAGAGTTGCGATCGCTATTGTTCTAACGGTGATTGTGGGTTTTGCCACCCTGCCACTCTTTGCGGCGGGAGAAAGGGAAGCGGAAAAACTGAAGATCGCCTATATCCGTCCGACCAACGAACCCTACTACAAGTTCGGATTCGACGGTGCGAAGATGATGGCCGACATGATGGGGGTCGAGATTCTCGGCTACATATCAGACATGAAACCTGAAAGGGAGATTGCAAGCGTCGAAGACGCCATTACCCAGCAGGTAGACGGCATCGTGCTCATGTCTGTGAGCGCTTCATCCTTAGCAGCGGGCATCAACAAGGCCCATGATGCCGGTATTCCCATCCAGATGATCTTCGGATACAATCCGGATCTCCTGGACAAGATGGTGGGATCGGTCCAGGCAGACTGCAATTTGTCTGGGAGCATCATGGGAAAATGGGTTGCTGAAAACATTCCGGGCGGAGAAGTCGCGGTGATCATGGGGCTGCCCGGCCGCGGTGATGCGGAGTGCTATCGCGACGCCTTTATCAGGGAGGCGGAGAAGAATTCGAAGATAAAGGTCGTCGCGTCGGTGCCGGGCGACTGGAACCGTCAGAAGGCCTTCAACCAGATGCAGACGCTTATCACCGGATATCCTAACCTGAAGGCCGTATTCGTGCAGAATGAAGACATGTCCCTCGGGGCCATCAAAGCCCTGGAGGAAGCGGGCAAGGCCGGCCAGGTCCAGATCGTTTCTCAGAACGGAGCACCCTACGGCCTCGAATCCATAGGAGCGGGGGGCATCAAGGCAACGGTCGGCTGGTCCCCGTCTCAGGAGGCAGCACTCGCCTTCCGTCTCCTCGTCGAGCATCTGCAAGGGAAGGAAGTGCCCAAGCTGACAATCACGCCGATGAAAGTCATCACAAGGGACAACATCGGCGAGGCCGTGCCCTGGGAGCCCACTGAGGCGTCGACCAGGGCGACCCTTGAGCTGGACATCGGTTCTCTTCGTCACGAGTTTGCCATGGGTGCGGGATACTGATTTACCGCCACTCTTTTCAGTCGTCTAACCGTTGAGTGTATACACAGGCGGAAGGCGGAAGCGTGGCAGCTATTCCATGCTCCGCCTTCTGCCTGTTCTGCAAGGTGCGTAGGGGGGCAACCCTGCCCGATTATTCGATCAATTGGTTGGTACCATGGAACATGATAACGTCCTAGAGGTTTCCGGCATAGTCAAGAGTTTCGCCGGTGTGACGGTTCTCAAGGACGTGGATTTTACGCTTCGCATGGGTGAGGTCCATGCAATTGTCGGCGAAAATGGCGCTGGTAAATCGACCCTGATCAAGATCCTGTCGGGTGCCTATGAAAGGGATACGGGCGAGATCGTACTCAATACAAGTACCGTGGGGGAGCTGACCCCTAGGAAGGCACAGGATGCCGGGATCGTCACCATCTATCAGGAGCGAAACCTGGTGCCCAATCTCAGCGTGGGCGAGAACATTCTTCTCGGGAATGAGCCGAGGAACCGATGGGGGATCATACACTGGAAAAAGCTTCATGATCAGGCATCGGGCATACTGCGCAACCTCCATCTCGATCTCAATCCGCAGAGCATTGTGTCGACCCTCAGCAGTGCCGAGCAGCAGGCTGTGGAGATCGCAAAGGCCCTTTACAAGAACGCGCAGATCGTCATCATGGACGAGCCGACTGCAAGTCTAACCCGGACGGAGATTGAAAATCTGTTCAATATCATCACACAGATCAAGAAAAGGGGCGTTTCGATCATCTATATCTCGCACAGACTCGACGAAATCTTCTCCATCGCAGACCGGGTCACGGTGCTGAGAGACGGTTTCAAGGTGTTCGAGCGCGACATCGAAGAGATCGACAAGGACATGCTCGTGCAGGCCATGGTCGGTGAGGAGCTCTCCATAACCCATATTGAACAGAGCGGCATTGGAGATCTCATCTATGCCGCGCGGGGCATATCCAGGGCAGGGGAATTCGAAGGAATCAATATTGAGCTGCATCGTGGTGAAATTGTGGCTATGGCGGGCATGGTCGGATCGGGAAGAACCGAAGTAGTTCAGTCAATGGCGGGTATAAGCAAGATCGACGGAGGAAAACTTCTGTATGATGGTGAGGAGATACAACAACTGCCGCTCGAGGATATCATCAGGAAGGGCATCTGTTTCATTCCCGAGAACCGGGATGCAGTCGGCCTGATTGCTTCGATGAGTGTCGCCGGCAACACCACGATCGCCAGCCTGCCCAAGATCAGCAGGGGGCCGTTTCTCAATCTTGGCTATGAAAACGAGCTCTCACACATCTTCATGAAGACCCTCAGCATTCAGGCGCAGAGCGTGCGCCAGGAGGTGAAGTATCTGAGCGGCGGCAACCGGCAAAAGGTCATGGTTGCCAAGTGGCTCTGCAGAGGCATAGAAGTTTTCATCATGGATGAACCAACACAGGGTGTAGATGTGGGTGCACGTGAAGAGATTCACAGAATCATGAAACAGCTAATCGATGAGCGCAAGGCCATTCTCATGGTATCCTCGGACCTGGATGAGCTGATGAACATGAGCCACAGGATCTATGTGATGAGAGAGGGGAGAATCGTTTCGGACCTTGTTACTTCAGAGACGACAAGGGAGGAGGTACTTTCCTTTGCAATCGGGAAAAAATCGCGCCAGGGCTAGCATGCTCGGAAAGCTGAAGATTCTGATCAATTTCCAGCAGTGGGGCATCATAATCGTCCTCGTGCTGCTCGTGATCGTGCTTGGCGTGTCCTCGCCGGTGTTTCTTTCGGGAAGAAATATTCGGAACATACTGCAGCAGGTCTCAACACTTGGCATTCTTTCCATGGGCATGACCGTACTGATGATCTCTGGGGGTATCGATCTTTCGGTTGGGTCCTCCATTTCCGTGGTCGCCGTGATTGTGGGCAAGCTCCTCAAGGCAGGCGTGCCCGTGGGCATTCCCATCTTGCTGGGCCTCCTCATAGGATGTTTTATCGGATTGATCAACGGCCTTCTCGCCTCCCACACTCGGGCTCACCCATTCATCCTCACCCTCGGGACCATGACTCTTTTTCAGGGGGTGGCGATCATCATCACCGAGGGGTATCCTATAACGGATCTGGGCGACAAATTCGAGTGGATCGGGGGAGCGACGATCGGCAAGATACCTTTTATCGTCATCCTGTTCTTTGCGGTCATGATCGTGAGCTTTTTCATACTCAAGTACACGCGGCTCGGCAGAAAGGCATATGCAATAGGCGGGAACGAGTACACTACCTATCTCGCAGGCATTCGGGTAAAAACCTTCAAGATCATCTATTACATGATTTGCGGTTTTCTCACCGGCCTCGCGTCCCTTGTCCTGTCATCGAGAATCAGCTCGGCCATTCCCACCATGGGAGCGGGTTTCGAGCTGCAATCCATCGCCGCAGTGGTTATTGGAGGCACTCCCCTGACTGGGGGGAGGGGCAGTGTATGGGGTACTCTGACGGGTGTGTTGCTGCTGGGAATCATAGCAAATGGTCTCAACCTGCTCCACGTAGAGGCGAGCTGGCAGTACGTGATGACGGGATTCGTCATCATCATTGCGGTGATTCTCCATGAACATCGTTCACGCTAGTGAACGCACCTTGGTGCAAACACGCTAGTGAACGCACCTTGGTGCAAACACGCTAGTGAACGCACCTTGGTGCAAACACGCTAGTAAACGCACGCCAGGAAAATGGGTACAGCTTATTAAATCAGTCGCTACAGAAAGACGCTTCTCAGGGATTCGGCGGATTTCTCGATCATCTTTACGGCCGATGAGAAGTTCTTCACCGCCAGTCCCGCGTAAAGAATATCGATGACGATGATCTGAGCAACCCGCGACACCATGGACTCCTGGAAGAATGTAGAGTCCTGGGTCGAAGTGAAGAGTACGATATCGGCATACTTGGTGATGGGTGTGCGGCTGAAGTTGGTGACGCAGATGGTCTCTGCACCGCTCTGCTTGGCCTTGTGTAGGGCGTTGACCGTCGAGACGGTTCTTCCCGAGTTGCAGATACCCATGGCCACATCTCTGGGTGTCAGGAGCGAGGCAGATACGGCCTGCTGGTTGGGATCGTTGTAGATGTTGCAGCGTTTTCCAATGCGGTAGAAGCGCATGGCTGCGTTCTCCGCAGTGATGTAGGAACCGCCTGCCCCGTAAATGTCGATCTTCTCGGCCCGGTCGAGGGCATCGATGGCTCTTTGCAACTCCGCGATATCGATGACCTTCTTCGTGTTCTTCAAGGTCTCGAGGTTTGTGTACACGATTTTGTCGACAATGCTCTGCAGGGAGTCGTTTTTCGACACATCGTCGTACACGAACTCCTCTGCGGGTTCCCGGTCAGTGGTGATCTCGGCAATCTTGATCTTCAGCTCCTGGAAGTTGCTCAGGCCGATGGTTTTGACGAAACGGGTGACTGTGGCTTCTGCAACACCGCATTCGCCGGCCAGGTCCCTGATCCTCAAAAGTTTAATCCTGCTCGGATTGTCGAGGATGTACTGGCCGATCTTCTTAAGTGCTGGGTTGAGCGAGGGTAGGAGACCCCGGATGCTGAGAAGGAGCACTTCCTGATCGGCCATGGTTGAATCTCCTGTATCAGTCTTTGTGATATTGTACTATAAAAATGAATTTTTTAAATGTATTCTTGACTAAATTAAATATTTTTTTACATTGAGGGTACCGGGGTAAGGAGGAAATACAATGAAAATCGGTATGTTCACAGCCAACTACATGGACCGGGATCTGGAAATGGTGTTCAAGATGATGTCGAAGCTCGGGTACGAGGCAGCGGAGCTGCCCGCCTTCATGGGGAACAGCCATCTTGACATCGATGAGGTTCTCAAACCCGGGGGTGTGAATAAAATCAAGGGCCTTGCGAAGAAGTACGGGATCATCATATCGGCCCTGAGCAACCATGCCGATGGGCAGCTCGTATTGGGACCTCACACCAGAGACACGGACACCCTGTTCAAAGGTACGCCCGCAGAGAAGATCAAGTTCGGTATGGAGCGGATGAGGAAGACCGCACGGGCAGCTGCAGCCCTAGAGGTTCCGGTGGTCTGTGGATTCATCGGCTGCGAGCGGTTTTCGCGCTGGTTCCCATGGCCCTATCCTGAGGGGTGGGACGAGATGGGAAAGGATTTCGTGGAGCGCTGGGGCGATATACTGGACACATTCGCCAAGGAGGGTGTGAAGTTCGCCCACGAGCCCCATCCCAACGAGTACGTGTACAACATCGAGACTGCTCTTAAAAGCGTAGAGCTCATGGGTGGGAGGAAGGAGTGGGGCTTCAACCAACCGTATAGATAGGGGTTTCCGTTTCAGAATCCCGGGCTGGGGGTCGGTGCCCTGGAAACGCCTGCTCACTGAGCTTCGTCTCGTGAACTATGACTACGTGATCAGCTACGAGCACGAGGACGTGGTCATGAGTCGGGAAGACGGCATGGAGAAGACCATCGAGTTCCTGCGCCCCCTCATCATCAAGGGTGCCTATGAGGGGAGGGGCGACAAGCTCTTTGAATAGTGCAGCATTAAGATATTGCAAAATTGTTCGTATTACGGGTTGCATCAGGGACATTATGTATTGAACAGTGGAAAAGAGTATGATACTGAAACTCGCTGATTTTAAAAAACGTCTTGAGTACAGTCTGTGCCAGCAATTCCCAAGCGAGGATGATGTGCGGGAGTTCTGTGAAAGGGCACTGTCCGCAGGGGTGGGCGTTGTGTGCGTCAATCCTGTCAACGTGGCGCTCGCGTCGAAGATTGTCGGGGGCACCGACATGGAGCTCAGCTCGAACGTGGGCTTTCCCTTCGGGTCCCACCGCACCGAAGTGAAGGTGCTCGAAACGCGCCTAAGCGTCGAAGACGGTGCCACGCAGATCGACATGGTGATCGACGTGGGCGCCCTCAGGTCAGGAAACGATGCCCACGTGGAGGAGGACATAGGGGCCGTGGTGGAGGCGGCGGAGGGAAGAACCGTGAAGACCATCATCGAGACTTGGGTGCTCACCGATGAGGAGAAATCTCGTGCGTGCAGGATCGCAGAGCGGGCGGGTGCCGGTCTCGTGAAAACCACCACGGGCGTGAGGACCCAGTACCTGCTTCAGGTCACCGATGAGCCGAGAGGGGCGGTGCTCGAGGATGTGGTGCTCATGCGAAAGGTACTGAGCCCACACATGCGTATCAAGGCATCGGGCGGGATCTACATGCTCGATTTCGCCCTGCGGCTCATGCGTGCTGGTGCTGACCAGCTCGGTGTCAGCAGGGGCGATGAGCTTGCCCGCGAGTTCGGCAGGCGCTTCGGAGACGGCGTGGACCTGGACACCCTCTCTGCATGAGAAATGAATCAATAACTGACGGTCATTTCGATCTAATATAAGAGAAGAGTTGAGCATGACATGAATTTCTTCATTGGTGCTGACATAGGTACAACTGGTATAAGGGCCGGTGTGTACGACGAGGACTTCAACCTCCTCGGCTCAGGTTCGGGTCAGTCCTTCGTGAAGCGCGGCTCGAAGGGTGAAATAATCCAGGAAGCAGACGGGATGTACGCCGAAACGGCCAAAGCCGTGAAGGGAGCCGTGGAGCAGGCGCGCATCGATCCGAAGCGTATCGCCTGCATCTCGTTCGACGGCCAGATGGCCGGCGTCATGGGTATAGACGAGAACTGGAACGCTGTGACACCTTACGACTCCTGGCTCGATACACGCTGCTCCGCGCAGGTGGCGAAGATAAGCGAAAGGGCGCATGATCTGGTGGTGAAACGCACCGGTATCATACCGAGCTACAACCACGGTCCCAAGATACTCTGGTGGAAGGAGGAGGAGCCCGGAATTTACAAATGCATCAAAAGCTTCGTGCAGCCGGCAGCTTATGCGGCGGGCAGGCTCTGCGGCCTCGGGGGAGAAGAGGCGTTCATCGACTGGTCATACATCCATTTCAGCGGCTATGCTGATAACCGCTCGCTCAAATGGGATGAAGAACTAACCGGTATGTTTGGTGTTGATACAGGCAAGCTCCCCAGAATCATTTCACCCCTTACCGTTATCGGACGCACTGGCACAAGGGGGGCTGCGCTGTTCGGTGTGCCGGCAGGTGTCCCTGTGGCAGCCGGTTGCGGCGATACCGCATCCTGTTTTCTCGGCACCGGCGCTGTCAGTCCTGGCGTCGCAGTCGACGTGGCGGGGACCGCCTCGGTCCTCGCCCTCACAACCGACCGGTTCATCGCTGACACCGAGGGTCTCGTCTACTCGTCCAGGTCCGTGATCGATGATACCTGGTACACCATGTCATACATAAACGGCGGCGG
>SMTZ1_10005593_pt1 | contig 17260 bp, 15 predicted proteins | sample DeeMarSWOR136_30_FD_25667 | JGI IMG/M metagenome (IMG submission 25667)
GGTACATTCCTCATCTGAGCGGGCCTTTATAATAGCTTACGGAGGGGCATCCAACGCACTTCTCGTCCGTGAAAGAGGGGCACTTCCTACAGTCGACGCCACACGGCGTAATATCCCTCGTCTCTGCTCGTGGTGTTGCGTTTAATGAAAGAAAGGGTGAATGGTGTACCCTGCCTATAGGATAAAATTCAGACCGTCGGATACGCTCGCCGCTCCGCAATGCGCACTGCTCCATGGCCTCGCTCTCGAGGGTACCCTGATCCTCTGCCATCACCAAGGCAATGAGGTTGTAGCCACCAATGGTGGTGAAGAAGTTGATGACCCGAGGGCACTCCCTGTAGCGTTCGATGGTCTCCCGCATGGCATCTGCACTCTCCACCTCAAGCATGATCAACGCTAGCCGGAGATCCAACGCATCCATGTTGACGAGAGCGGAGATGCGTATCATCCCTTGCTCAAGCAGGTTCTTAACCCTCTTCCGGGCGCCCAGACCCGTAAATCCAACCGTCTCCCCTAAATTTTTAAAGGTCGTCCGTCCATCCAGCTGAAGTTGCCTGATTATCTTCCAGTCGACACCATCTAACTCCACGAACAATCCCCCCAAGCTCTTCGATCGACTCTAGACGCGGATACGCGTTGTTCATTGTTTCTTTCCTTGAACCACTATCCGAGTACACGTTGAGTTCACATGGAACACGTTAAGGCTTATAGCTCGGGAAGAAGTCCTTAGGGCCGGGGATGTAAATGGACTCAGAGTATGTTTCAGCGAACATAACATCTGAAAGAAGGTCGATGTACAGCATATTCTGTGCTATGGCGTTCGCCTGATCGCGCGCCTTCATCGACATAAGTGTCGTGTATGCGCCTGAAAGCGAGCCATTCCCAATCATTCCTAGCTTCGCGGATGGAAACTCGGGAAAAATCCCTAGTGTTGTCGCATTCCTCAGATCGGTATACGCTCCGAACGCTCCTGCCAGGTAGAAGTTTTCAATATCGTAGATGGAGAGGTTAAATTTCCTCATCAACACCAGGATTCCCCCTAAAGTAGCGGCCTTCGAGTCCATGAGGTAATCCACGTCTCGCTGTGTTATTACTACATCTCTGCCAATCATCGTGTTGTCTGCCGTAGCGACGACATACTCCAGTCCGTCTCTTCCCGTTCTAACGAGTGGTGTCCCGTCCTCAACGATCTTTCCTCTGAAATCAAGGATGCCGACGCGAAACATCTCCGCTGCAGTGTCGATGATGCCTGATCCACAGATGCCTCTTGCACGCTTATCTCCGATAACTGTGTATTCCGCCTTGAGGGAGGCAGGGTCGATTTTCACATGTTCTATCGCGCCGTGCATCGCTCGCATTCCGAATCTGAGACCTGCCCCCTCAAAGGCGGGACCCGATGCGATGGAACATGAGACGAGCCAATCCTTGTTTCCGAAGATGATTTCCCCGTTGGTTCCCATATCAATTAGAAGTGATGTTTGGTCCGAATCGTACATGCCGGAGGCAACGACGTCACCAATGGCGTCTCCTCCCAAGAATCGACTTACGTTGGGAAGGCAATAAACGTACGCTTCTGGGTTGGCGTAGAGTCCGAGGTCCTTCGATTTTTTGTAGACAGGGCTTCTAGGAACCTTATCGTTCGCATCTACGTACCACAGGTAGTCCACATCCACCCCCGCTAAGAGGTGGTTCATAACCGTGTTTCCGGCGGCTGAAATGCTCGTAATTTCACTGTTTGTGATTCCAGCGCTTGATGTAAGCCTGTTCACGAGATCGTTTATGGTTTGGATGACTGCTTGCTGGAGTTTGGGCAATCCATTTTCGACTTTCCGTGAAAAGGCGATCCTGGTGATGAGTGTTTCACCATAGGTGATCTGCTTGTTCAACGCGGAAGCGTTGCATATGATCTTCCCGCTTGTTAAATCAACGAGAAGCGCGGCGATGGTCGTTGTTCCAACATCGATGGCGAGACCATAGTTTGAACGGGTTCTATCACCTGCTTCAACGTCGATGATTTCAGGGAGGGCGTTTGTCTTGCTCAAGGTCGCGGTTACGGGGTCATGCATCACAAGGATCACAAGGAGCTTGTTATACGTGGCGGCACTCACTGTTGGGCTTGGCCCTAGGTAGCCACGCAGTCTAATCAGGCGAGGCTCATCACTTCGGGCCGGTATGGCGGTCAATAGATATTTTTCTGAAGCTGGATCAAGCCGATCAACAGTTATTTCCGTACTGATGAGAATCTTGGGTTGAGCGATTCGGCTCTCTACGGGAATTGTTACTTCACAGTCGCTTCGGACGCGAGTTTGACAAGCGAGCCGGTAGCCTTCAGCTATTTCCTGCGGTGAAAGCCACTCTGTGTCTTTGGTTGACACAGCAGAGACGTCTCCTTTGTTTAAAAGCACTTTACAGGTCCCGCATTCGCCTTCTCCACCACATATGCTTCTTACGTCTATGCCCGCCTGTCTGATCGAATCAAGCAGTATCGTGCCTCGTTCCGCTTCAATCACTGTATCCATCGGATTAAAGACTATTGTTACAAGCGCTCCCATTTCCAGATCTCCCACGCGTCACCTTGTTTGACCGTAATGTCGCTCGCTACTGTACGGTGTGATCGATTCCTTTCAACTATCTTGCAGTCTACTCCCCTCCCTCTTTCGGAGGCCACTTTTCATCAAGGAGTTTCGCGATGCCACTTGAATCCCTTGGACCCACTATGACACGCCAACCCGGTAGCCCCACGTTCTTCAATTCGTCCTCTGTCTCCCCGCTTAGCCGGGCAGCCATACCGGGTATAATCAGGTGCTTATGCTGAATTTTCTCTGCGACGCCTGACTTCTTAACCGTCTCCGCGATCGATTCTGCAGTGAGGTACCTTCCAGCTACGGCGCTTTCGACACTAATTCCTTCGGTGTCAGCCACAAGGAGGTAATAGTCGCCGCCAAATTTCTTGAGGTCAGACTCAACCGTGAAGTAGGTTAACGCGTAATTGGTGGTCAACATCACCGGCGACAGCCCATTAGGGTTTCCAAACGTTTTTAATTCAGGTTCAACCGCAACGGGTTTCCGTGGATCTGTATAGATGTTGAACTTCCATATGGCCGTTGGTAACAGAACCCACCCGTCAAGGCTGTGCATTATTAATACGTCGGCGTACCTGCTCGTTAGAATCGAGGCAAGGCACGCCTCCTCCCACGCTAGCACCTCTCGTGAATCGTTCTTGCCAAACCAAACTGTGATGGGCGTCCCAAGAAGCGGGAAACCGAACAGTTCATCCCCACCTTTACACGCGTTTCTTCTCACCAAGGTGAAGTTATTGATGGTGCCTGATTGGCCCTCATCCGGAAATGTTCCCGGGTCGAGAACCAAATCCGCAACCCCATACTCGATCAAGGTCTTCGATAAGGACCGCAAAAGATCGAGGTCGTTCGGGGCAAAGAGGGTCAACGGACAGTTGTACATCAACGCCAGCTCAGCCATGTCCCTCCAATTACCCTTGGTCGCCGCGTAAATTAGCGGTCGTCTATCCTGGACTGCCCCCAGCCCCGCTTCCATAACGTTGGGATCTAATGCACACAGAATTAATGGTAGGTGTGTGATCTTAGCTACGTTCTCAACGGCTGCCTTGAAGGTCGCGGGGTCATTCGATGTCGACCTGACGGCGATCATATCGAGGTTCAGTTCTCTCCCAATGTAGTTGTACGAGAAAGCCTCAACCTTCTTCACCCGGTCTATAAGCGCTTCTTCTTCAGAGAATCGGGGGTGTAGCGGCATCTCGTCGGTCACGTCGAAGGCTAGTGCGACTGGGTTGTGGTAGGCGAATTCGTGGCGATACATGACGAGTTTGCCGCCTATTTTTACCCCCCACTCTCCCGTGCCGATGGTGATCTCCTTAATCACCGGCGCCAACACGTCTTGGAGTTTCTTGTAAGCCGTTTCATGCTCCTTTGTCAGGATCGGCGGGCACTCCTCTAGAGAGACCTCCTTATTGACCAGTTTGACCGCGAAGGCCATGCAGTTTGGTTGTCCGCACTCTTTACAGTTTGTTCTAGGAAGGAACATATACACGTCGATGGGGCTGAGTTTCTTTACGCCCTCCTTAATTTCTCTCTCCGTCATGTTCATTCCTCCCCATAGCGTTGCAGGACCCAGTTTGCGATTTTATCCAGTTTCACGTTACTATGGGTCATCAACCGCTGCACGATCTTCTTCATGTGAATAATCGCTGCTGGGTGCATCATCATAAACACGTCAACTCCAGCCATGAGAAGGGTGAGCGCGGTTAAAGTCTCCCACAGGGGTCCTCTAAGACGTCTCGGCTCATACTCAGAGCCCAGCTTCATCCACGCCTCTCTGGCAGCCCAAGCGTTCGTTGTCCCGGCTAGAACCGGATGCTGAAGCTCCCTGTCTCCCATTAACGCTGCCATCCTGGCGCGCTCGTGGATCGTAAAGGAGTACTCAAGCCCGTAGCCTAAGGCAGCCGTCGTCAAGTCCATTATTATGTGATCGGGAGGTACGCACTCGTAGAGTTTCCTGTTGAGCTCTTTAGCCCGATTCAAATCTAAGGCTGTGAACCCCAAGACTAAGTGTCCATGTTCCCCAGCTGCTTTCGCCACGCCTTCGAGGACGCCGGCTTCGTCCATGTCCAACGTGAGGGAGCTGAGTAAAACGCGTTCTCCCTCCGCTACCTCGGCCACCTTCGTGAACACTTCGGCGTCCTTCTTGGGATCACCGCAACCTCCGACGATGAGCGGGACATCCACTGCTTGTAGGACTGCCTCTACAGTTTTCGCGGCCTCCACGGGCGAGGTGTCCTTAATGAGCGGGTCAGTGCTCAGCAGATGCACCGTGAGCACCTCTGCTCCCCACTTATCGACGACCATCCTAGCCCACGCCGCCGGGTCCTCCCAAACCTCCTCCACGTGCATCCTTATCGCCCTCGGCAGCGTCACCTTCATGTCGAAGGTGTCTACGGCGATGATGGGGGGGTGTAGAGGCGTCTTCTCGAACAGGTAGAAGGCGGGGGTAGCTGCGCCGCCGATCACCACCGCTTTACCTCGACTCCCGCCCCCGCTTTTCGTCGCTCCTAGCGTCGCTTCCCTGATCTGCCCGGGATACTCCTGGAGGAAGGGGGTGAAAGGGGCTTCCAGAATTGTTGTAGGCTTCGCCCGGGGAGGTGCAAGTCTTACGGGTGGTGCAATAGATTCCAGGGTAGTGGATGCCAAAACTGATGGAAGCAAGACAAGTTCATTCGCCCGGATCTCTACATCCTCGAGTTCGATTTCCCTCTCCCCATCTAAGCCTAGCATCTCCAGCAGACCAGCAATTTCGGAGGCAGCCTTTTTCTCTTTCTCAGCGTCTTCTCCCAAGGGTTTCACCGCCCCACTTTTCGAATGATAGCTTTCTTGGCGTAGATCGTTGGCTCTTTGAGAATGATCATGTATCCGCCTGTGGTGATGGGTACCTCACGGAGAGAAACCGCGGCGGGGGCTACTTCAACTTCCTCGTCCACTTCAGCTGGGGCTTCAGCGGGTACAGTTTTCCATCGTTCGATAACGGGATGCTCGTTTTTTTCAAGAAATACCTTTAGTTCATCAATTGTTGTCACAGCATTTTCTGTGGCTATTTTATCAACAACATCCTTTGGGATGAAGGCTTTAATGCGCTCCATAACGCTGGCTGGCATCCAGACTATGCGGGTCCAACCTCCATCCACCTGTAGAAACTTGGGGGACCTCATGTATTCGATGGATATGCCGTGGAAACCGTCTATCTGTCGTCCTCCGGCCGTGGAGTCGGCCATTGTGGAGAAGGGCAGGCCGTTCACAGTCGTTTCCCTGAAGCCTCGGTGGACGATTCCGAGGCCATCGACTTCCGGGATGTAGAAGGCTACTGCTTCAAAGCAACCGCAGGATGTATGGGGGTACCCGAAGGCGGTGTAAAGCCAGACTCGGATGATTTCTCCCATCGTGTTTTCTCTTAGAGACGTATTAGCCCCCGTGTACTCACCCTTCCACTCATCGAGGCACTCACCCTTTTCGATTTGAAAAATTGGTCCTTTCGGATCCACCTTGGCTGCGGCTCGACCGTCGAACCAGCTGATGGCTCCACAGTTGGCGTATCTTTGGGGCGTTATTATACAGCTGTGGGTTGGAGCGAAGGATTGACAGAGATTGCATCCGTAGAACTCGGTAACGTCCTGATCGGTTAATCCTCTGGCTTTGGCGTCGCGAGCATCGTATACATTAATGGCCTCCTTCCACATCTCCTCGACTTTTTCCAGGTCTGTGACGAATGTGATCTGGATCTTCTCGATGATCGGTATTTCACTTTTATACAGTCTTTGTAAAACCTTGCCTAGCAGCCGGAAGGAGTTGAAGCCTCTGTTATAGGACTTCTCACTCAGCCTTAGATGGATGTCATACCGCTGATTGATATGCATGAGCCCTTCAACGAAGTTACAGTACTCATGTATGTGCCGTTCAAAAACGCCTTCTAGATCCTCTTCCACCTCTTTGCCCGCAACCTCGATCAGGATTCCGAAGGGGTAGCTCCTCTTTTCCAGATTCAGAATGTCCGGACCAATAATGGTGACCTTCCCGTCCTCAACCCCGTCTAAGGCTCTCACCCTCACAAGCTCGAACTTATACGCTTCCTGAGGCCCCCCCAGCTCCGTGTACGCGTTAGCCCATCTGATGCGTTCGCCCTCGTAAATCACACCTACATCCACGGGGATGTCTTCAAACATCGACACTATACGTCACCTCCCAACTCATCCCCTATCACCGTAAGGTTCTCCGCCCAACTTTCAATTGCAGTATTGGGAAACGACCACGTAGCTTGCGGTTGATAAAATCTATCTAAACTGATTGTCGTGAGATGGTTGAACGCAAAGTGTTTGAGCCCGGAAAGGATTACCCACTCCATGTAGTATGGGATTCCTACGAACAATGCGAGATCGTACTGTCCCCCGCCGTCTAAACCGCTCCACTTCGAGTCTTTGAGGCGGTTGCCAATATCTACCGCTGGCATCCAAGCTGCCGGGCGGAAGTCCCTTTGGACGACCTCGCCTACGATGTGCGCCGTGGCTACTACCGGTATCTCTGCAGCCTTGGCAAGATCAATGATGACATCAATTGCTTTTTTCTTTCCCACTTCTGTTTCGACAGCTTCGTGTCCAACTACAAGAATGGGGTGCTTCGCCTTCTTTATCATAGCGACGACGACGGCTGGCTTCGTGATGACGAGGGCTTTCTTCGGGCCTCCGATTTCTGCTGTCTGCCAGGGTTCCGCTATAGCCATTTTCATTCCCTCCTGTCCCTTATGAGTCTGGGTAGGAGCGTTGGAATATTGATAATTCGTCCCTCTTTCCACTTCTTTTTCTCTAAAACCTGGAGCACTTCACCTTTCATGGTGATGGGAATATCTGCTTGGGTGCGGACGAAAAGATGGAGATCATCAGGGAGCACCCCGTAGAGGCGTTTATGCAGATCTATGTAGTGCGTGAGCTTTATGGCCCTGCCTTTCGTCGTGTCAGCGGGCCTTATGCAGAGCTTCGCTATCATGACCATTGCTTCCTCTTTCGTTTCTGCAGCAAAGAACAAGTGTTCAGGCGTCGGCCCAACGTAAACTCGATCCCCGGTACGGGCATCGTAATCATACCAGTCTTCCTCACAATCCTTTCTGCCCAGAAGCATACGCCGGTATTTCGACCCGTGAGGTCCAACGATGACTGGCACGCCTAGACGCCAGAAACCGCTGGCTATGGAGGCTGCCTTCTGAGACATGGCACCCCAGGCAACTCCAACAGCCCCCACCCTCGTGTAGACGTAATCAGCAATCTCCTCATAGTTCGAGCGGAGAGGTATTTTTGCGAAAATACTTGCAATTTTTATCGCTGCACCTGCGATGTGAGGGTTAGAGACACATGAACCCACGTTAACTATGCCCCCCGCACCAAAGTCACCCGGATACTTCTCGTAGAGCGTCTTTCCCTCCTCATCTTTTACCATGGCGATGGACATTGCGGCGCAGCCTGTAGCGGTTACGATATAGTTCCGCTTTGCGAACTCCTCCGCCATCTCTGCAACCTCTCTTCCACCGTGAGGATAGTTGGCACAGCCTACAAGAGCCACTACGCCCGGTATCTCGCCGAGAACTATCGGTCCGCCGACTTCCCTAATTTCTATGTCTTGAATTGCGCCTCGCCCAACTCGTATCTTAAACTTCTCCTCAGCCAACGATTGTTCCCCTGCTTTCACCATAAAACTGTGTAAGGGAAAACCGTTTGGGCACGCGCTCTCGCAACGGGCGCAACCAACACAATCGCTGAGGATTTCAGCTAGCGGGGTAAGGTCACCCTTCGCTGCCACTTTCATAGCATCCGGAATAGGTAAATCGTTTGGGCAGGCTCGCCTACACTCATTGCATTGCGTGCATTCGTGGGCGGCTGTTAGGATTGCCTCGACGTCTGGAATAACCTTGAATTTCTTTCGTTCTGGGGCAACAGCCATCACCGTCCTAACGGCGACCTCTCCAACTTTCTCTGGATCCAAAATGAGGACTCCAGATGCTTTTCCCTCCGCCAGATCCGATATGATCTCCAGCGCTAAGCTTTCAGTTCTATCTTCGAGTCCGAGACAGTTTTTCGGGCTAGAGGCAATTATCGGCGCCCTGATTCGTTGGGCTTCCATCAATGCGTCTGCGCGAATACACTGTTCATCTACGACGATTAGATCGGGTATTCCACTTCGAATGAAACGTAGTTGCCAAGAGATAGGCCCTACGATCTTCGCCAAGGAATGACTGTACCGGGTAACATCGATGGCGGTGCAACATATGCCGACTACCTCAACGTCGCCATACATTCCCTCATCTTTCAAGTAGTCGATGATGCTTATTGAGGAGGGCACGTTATGACCGATGACTAGGATCACAGGTTTTGACACATCGGCTACGCCCCAGCCGATCTCCGTTAAGGGCGCTTCAGGGTCCGCTTTTGGAAACCCATACGCTGAAATTTGAACCATATCCGCAACCTCCATCCCCACCTGGTCGATCATCCCGGCATGGAAGACTTTCGACTCGAAATCGAGGTTACTCCCCTCCTGACCTGTATGGCAGGCTGCAAGCAGGTGAGTGACCTCGGTTTCGCAGTAGTCCAAGACCGCCCCCAAGTCGCCCAGGATTCTTGGCCGTATCCCAGTTACCAGTCGAGTTACAGGGGCTTCAATCTCGACGTTCATCCCGCCTACGGCAATGGGAAATCTCCGCCCAAATTTGTCTATCAAGTGTTCAAGCAAGTGTCTGGCGTGGCCAGTGTGGGTGGCGGCTCCGATGCAACAAGCAAGCAAGACGATGCGGGCTTGCTGAGCCGCCATGTTCAGCCCGCAGGCTCCGCGTTTGTCCCCTGTCAAGTCGCATTTTCCGAAGGTGCAGAGACAGCAGACATCGCAAAACGGCATGTAAAACGGCTTGTATCGTTGCAGAAGCTTGAAGTCCCATTTCCTCAAATCGGTGATGGAGGGGAAAGGGGTTGGACCAACAGGCTCAGCCCACGTTCCATCGAAGACCCTGCCAATAGACACCTCAAGATCCTTAGCCACTGCCCCCGCCGTTTTCAATTCCTTTGCTTTCACAACTAGGCCTTTCTCAACCAATCGAATACACACCCTCTGAAATAGTTCCAATCCACAGGTTATCTGGTTAAATATTATAACAATATATTTATTTAATGTTTCTTATTGTTACTATTTAAGCTTAAACAAATTATAAATTTAATAAACGGTGACGGGCTATGGAACAGAATATATCTATGGAGGATCGAAAAAAGGAGCTGGCTGACCAAGAGCAGAGACTTATGAGAAACATGGGCCGAATTAAACACAAGATCGCTGTGATCAGCGGGAAAGGCGGCGTAGGCAAGAGCACTGTTGCAGCGAACTTAGCCATGGCTTTTGCAGCTAACGGATATGTGGATCGTGTGGGGATTCTAGACATCGACATTCATGGCCCCTGTATCCCTAAGCTGCTTGGGGTCAAAGGGCGGAGATATCAGGTCTCACCTCTGGGTTTAGGCGCGTTGCCGGTGATTGGTCCGATGGGGATTAAAGTGGTGTCCATGGATTTCCTCCTCCAAAGCCAGGAAGCCCCTGTCATCTGGCGTGGCCCGCTGAAGATGCAGGTGATCAGGCAGTTCCTCGCAGACTTCCTGTGGGGGGGACTCGACTTCCTCTTCATCGACGTCCCGCCAGGGACTGGCGATGAGCCCCTCAGCGCGATGCAACTCATCCCCGAAATGGACGGCACAGTGATCGTGACGATCCCCTCAGAGGTGTCTGAGGACGTCGTTAAGAAGGCCGTAAGCTTCTCCAGGCAGATGGGGATCCCTGTCATCGGCGTTGTCGAGAACATGAGTGGGTTCACCTGTCCGAGGTGTGGGGCGGAGATCAACATTCTCGGGGCTGGAGGCGGACAGAGGATCGCGGAAGACCTGAACGTCCCCTTTCTTGGGAAGATCCCGATCGATCCTACGATCTGTGAGGAGGCGGACAAGGGCGTCCCTTTCGTGGTGGGGCACATGGACTCCGCTGCTGCAAAAGCCTTCAGGGAGATCGTGAAGCAGGTGGAGACCTTCCTAACTTCCTCGAAACCCTCCCAGCCGCACGATGAAGCTTGACTCTGGACTTTGGAGTGATGGTGAAAGATATGTGGGCGATTGACCTCTCTACGCGGAAAAGGAACATGATCCCCCCCAAGAGGGGAGGGCAGAGCATCAACCCTCCGCCTTGATTCAATCAACTAACGACCCTGCTGAAAGAGGGTCGACACTGAAGAAGGGGCGCGCCATCAATGATCGAGGAACGTGAACTCGAAGAGCAAATTTGCAGGTTGAAAAGAGAGAAGAACGCTATCATCCTCGCTCACAATTATCAACGGGGCGACGTGCAGGATATAGCGGATTTCACCGGCGATTCCCTCGAGTTAAGCGTGAAGGCGGTAAATACAGACGCGGACATCATTGTTTTTGCTGGAGTCAGGTTCATGGCCGAAACCGCTTCTATCCTTAACCCTGACAAGAAGGTTCTTCTACCCGACCCGTATGCCAGCTGTGAATTAGCAGAGATGTGTGCTGTTAGAGCGCTAGAAAAAGAAAAGAAGCGGTATCAAGGAGTGGCCGTAGTGAGTTACGTTAACAGTTTTGCCACGATCAAAGCTCTGTCAGACATCTGCTGCACATCCTCCAACGCCGTGAATGTGGTGAAATCGTTACCCAGTGAAAAGGTCCTCTTCCTCCCGGATAGAAATCTCGCTTCCTTCGTGGCGGAAAGAATCCCCGATAGAATGATCATCCCATGGAACGGTTATTGCTACGTCCATCAAGAGATTAATCCAGATAAAGTGGAAAACCTCAAACGTAGATATCCCGATGCGGTGGTCATGGTCCACCCAGAATGCGATCCTAAAGTAAGAAGCCTCGCGGATTTTATTGGCAGCACCACTCAGATGCAAAAACATGCGAAAGAGTCCTCGAGAGAAAGGTATATAGTTGGAACGGAAGACGGGTTTATTTATCGATTAAAAAGAGATACTCCCCATAAACGGTTCTATTCTGTGGGTGCGACTTGCGTGGGCATGAAACGAAACACCCTCTACGACGTATTCTTGTCGCTGGAGCGAGAACAATACGAGATTCGTGTTCCTGAACCGGTGCGAAGAAAAGCCAAAGAAGCAGTCGATAAAATGTTAGAACTTTAAACGCGACTATATCGCGCGCGATTCCCTGAGGTTTTCAAGCCGCTGCTTGATTTGATCTATCTGTTGTTGTAAGGTGTCCGTCTGTCTCTTCAACGCTTGGATTTCCAGCTTCTTTGACGCTACCGTGAATGTAGGCTGTGGTAGAGGCGGGCTCGTGGGTGGGGTAACGTATGGCCCCGTCGTCTGCCAGCGTCTGAAGCCCATTCCTCGTCCCCGGCCCAGGCCCATACCGGCGCCCGCCGCCCTGCTGACGCCCCTTGGTGTGGTGGGGGCGGTGGTCGTGTCGCGTAGCTGCCCGCTCCTGAACGCCTCGACGGCGTTTCTCACCGTCCCGTAGACGCCGGTGATGATCTCGATGCCCGCTGCGGCGAGGACTTGCTGCGCGTTGGGGCCGACGCGTCCAGTGATGACGAGTTACACGCCTCGGTTCACGATGGTCTGGGCGGCGTGGACGCCAGCGCCGCTGGCGGCCGACTGGCTCGTGTTGGGGATGACGTCGATCCCCATGGTCGCCGAGTCGACGATCACGAAGCACCGGCATCTTCCAAACCGTGGATCGATCTGAGCGTCCAGACCATCGTTTCCCGCTGATACTGCGATCTTCAACTTCACTCACTCGTCTTCTTAAGCTCTTCCAGCCTTCTCTTGACCTCTTCCAGGGCTTGTTCAAGCGTTTTCGCCTGATCGTCCAGCAGGGCAATCTCCTGTTCTTGGGGGATAGCGTATGGCGTTATCGGCCCGTATAGGCCTGTCCACCACCAGCGAGGCAGCCACGGAAACCATCTGCACCGCCACCCGTATGGATACCCGTATCCACTGACAAACCACCAGCTGGGCCCTCTAGGCAACGTGTTTCTTCACCCGCCTAGCTCTTCTAATCGTTTCTTGATGGCGTCTAACTGCGACTGAAGAAAGGTCATCTGCTGCTCTAAAATAGGTATTTCCTGTTCCTTTGACATTGTGGGTGCAAATGGCATTGTGGGGATTGTTGGTGGAACAGAAGTCTGTTCAGGAATCGTTGGCATGGTTGTTTGAAGGTATGGTGGATACAGCCACCAGCACGCTCCTCTGCCATAGAGCCAGCCGGGCCTCTGCCACGGGGGTAAGTAGCTGAAGGGGCCTCGTCCTGGCCAACCTCTTCCTCGTCCTCTCCAACCCATATTTTTTCACCTCTTCAAACTTATTTATGTGCGTATGCACAGCTTTATTTGTGTGATAATGCACAATTATATATAAGTTTTGCGGTCGGATCAGTGTGACACCCGCGCGTTCAGAATACTCTCAATAACGTATACGTCGATTTTGACAAACAGCGTTTCTAGAGTCCCGTAGCTCGCTAGCGTGTTCCTAGCTTCCCTATCACAGGTTGTCAGGTCACGATCGCATCTGTTTCATCGATCATTTTTATCCGGCAACAAGTAGTAGTCTATAGACACAGCAAAACGAGCATCTTAACCAGATCAAAAACGAATTTCGGAACGAACATGCGCGCGCTAAGGGACCATACCTGTGCCTCCACCGCTTCTGGAAAAAACGGAACCTGACCCTTTTACCCGTCACCCACGGCTTGAATGTGACGTGGAAACGGTGTTCTGCATGAACTGCGAGACGCTCTGTTATGGCCCGATGCGGTGGGCGCTGACGCCAGACGGGGCGGGAAAAATGGTTCCGGCATCAAATACTTCGAGCGCACTCATCGTTGAGAAGCCCAAACGGTGTGGCGTTTTGCTCTCATTGATCCTGAGTGCTTGCATCGGTGGCGTGGTCGGGTACTTGGGGATCCTTAATGCTGTCGAAACGCATCACCTTTGGTCGTCGGTGCGTTGGGACACTTATCGCTGCCGGGCATCGCGTTAGCCCTGATCTACGGCTTTGACGTGTCCGTCGGCGCATTCCTCTTCATCATGTGTGCACGCACGTAACACCCCGTCATCATTCACGACCGCTGCCCGCCACCGCTTCTTGCGGACGTCCACCCCACGCACCCCACGTACCTCACCTCTGTCACTTGCTAGCCGGCTTAGGGGTGCATATCCTCCTTCGAGGGCAAGCTCATCTGTTTAGCAGCTCAAGATTCCAGTTCAATCAGAAGATCAGCTGGGTCGCGGAGACCCGTAAGGCCGTGGCCAGCCGGCCCACATAATAGATAGAGAACGTCTTTCATAGAAGTAATAGAGTTGTGTCCAGTCCAGCTCCAGTAGCCAGCCGGGTATTTTATGCATCTGGATGCTGTGGCATGTCAACCGCGGTGTCAAGGATACGGAGGACATCGATGCAAGGGACTCAACCTATGGGCGGGAAGGTGTTTTATTTACTTTCAAGACTTGCCGCGTGTAAGGTTTCTGGCACGGAGTGGAGCAACGGTAACCGTACGAACACTTCGATGAGGGTGGGAATGACGAACACCCATTCAGGACCCACATGTTCCCAGATGAGCCCTCCGACTATAGGGGCAGGGATGGCGGCTAGCCCTGAAAATAGACCTAACACGCCCCGCCATCTTCCGAGGTAGGTTCTCGGCATCAACTCGGGGGTGATAGCGCTGTAGACCACCCCGGAAATCATCCGGAACCCCAAGAAAAACCCCGCAACCAGCAGGTAGATCGGCGAGGGAGCGAGGACGAAGAGGAGGTTAGCTGAACAGAAGAAGGGCGTCAGAAGGTAAAACGTTTTCTTTCGGCCGATCTTGTCTGCGAACCGGCCGAAGGGCGTGGCGAAAGCGGCTTCCGTTAGCAGAGTGGCTGTGGCGATGCCGCCGAGAATGATGGGGGTTGAACCTTTAACTTCGTAGGCGTAGGGGTACCTGAAGGCCGTCATCATGCTACTGGTGAACATGCCCAGTGAGAGGAAGAGCAGCCACCGCTTGACTGTTGTGGCGTCGCCACGTAGAGAAAAAGCCCTATCATCGCTACGACTTGGATCCAGTAGAGGCGTCGTATGTTTTCTGTGCTGATGCCTCCGAACCACGTGATCAATGACGCGGCTAGGATGGGCGCGAATAAGGTGGGGAGAGCTCCTAAGCCTTCACACAGCGCTTTTCCCGTGGCGCGGTCTCTATTTGGCAACGAGACGTCGCATATCACTACACACGAGCCGAAAGATGTCGCGAAGCCTGAGGTAAAGAGGGCGACAGTGAGGATCTGCCAGCTGGTGGCGACGGCGTAGAGCAGCGACACCAGAGCGACTAAGCCAACACCAATGACGTAGATCTTTCTGAGACTGTATCGATCTCGCATCCAGCCTAACGGAAGACTTACAAAGGCGTTAGCCGCGCCCGAAGCGCTGTTCACCGCCCCCAGCTCCACCGGGGAGGCCCCCAGCATATGGATGTAAATGCTTGAATACTGTGCTACCACCTCATTAAAGAACCGGTTAAACACTTGCCTGATGACGACGGCCTTCCAGTTGCTGGTCTGCCGCCTCCAAACCGCTCTCAGCTCATGCAAGAAGTTTGTGATCAAAGTCAAACCGCGTCCCTGACTTTTTTAAAGTAAAGAACGTGTACGAGTTAAACCTTCCCGATCGACGCGCGCCAAGCGTTTTGTTTCGCCGCTTCATAGGCTTTTTGAGTATAGCTACCTCGAGCGTGAGAAGAATTTTTTTCGTGCCCCACCCAGCGCGCGCGTCCAGATGGCGTAGGTCGCCATTGACCTTCTGGCTGGTGCCCGTCTCCCTCACCCAGCTGGCCTCAGGATTCGAATGCATCCCCGACGCATCCTATTTCCGAGAGTTGCTGTAGCGTTGGACGAAGAAGGCATCCACCACCTACGTGGTCGTCTGGATCGCCCCCACTACTGCCAGTCGCTAGCTAACACGCGCTAGTTAGCGTCCTGGTCATCCAAGCGGTCCTTTACAGCAACTCGTCGATGGGCATCCAACGCACTTCTGAACCTGAAACGAAGGGCAGCTCTGGCACTCAACCCCGCACGGCGTAACGTCACCCACCACGTTTAGGGTGGATAAGCATAACGGTAGGAAGGAGGCTTGGGAGAGGGTGCCGATGGCGTAGACCTCGGATCGCCGGATGCCCTCGCCGCTCCGCAATCCACACTGATCCATGGCCTCGTTCTCCAAGGTGCCTTGGTCTTCCGCCATCACCAAGGCGATGAGGTTATACCCACCTAGGGTCGTGAAGAAGTTGATGATGCGAGGGCAATCTCGGTACCGCTCAATGGTCTTCCGCATGGCCGCCGCACTCCCCATTTCAAGGAGAATCATCGCCAAGCCGAAGCCCAACGCTTCTGTGTTGACGAGGGCTGTGAGTTGTAACACGCCGTGTTCCAGCAGCTTCGCTACCCGCTTTTTCGCCCCCAGACCCGTATGGCCCACCGCGTCCCCCAGCTCCTTGAAGGTCGTCCGTGCATCCTGCGGAAGAAGCCGCGTCATCGTCCAGTCGAAGTCATCGATCCTCAATTGCCACCAATTTAATAAGTAAACATAATATTTATTAAATGTTTATTATGTTAATTCTCACGTGGATAGCTATTTAGAAAATTACATCAGTCGTTCCTTCCCGACATGAAAGATACCTCCTGATGAGCGCCCGAAGAAGCGGGTGAAACGGGAGGAAAAGGTCAAGAGAGAGAAGGTGTCAGCAAGCAATCGACGGATTGAAGGCATGATGGCTTTAGGAAAATTATTAGCGTCACATTACTGTCAATTGGCGCTCCAACTGTGTCGAAGTGCGTACCTACTTCGAGGGCAGGGCCGCTATCACGAGGCCGCTGAAGTCTGCTCCTTCGTCTCGACGCTCTGCATAACAAACGAGGGTGAACCCTGTAAACGTGAAGCCGAGCTCTGCGCCTCCAGTGCAAGGCAGCTCACAGATGGAAAGTATTCTGAAGGCGAGAAGACATGTATCGAGGCTAGAAAGATCTGCCCGAGGAACCACGTCTTCAGAGGAAGCTAACGAGCAGAGTAGCTAAGAAACACGCCATTGGAAATGACACGCGTCCTTTGACGAGGTGTGACATAGGAAGTAACCAACAAAGATGATGAGCGTTGGAACAGCAAAAAGCAATTGAGGAACGCACGAAAGAGCTCGACGAACAAGAGAAGCGGCTTAGCACGCGCATCAAGGAGATTGTGAAGCGAGGGGAACGCTTTCTAACGAAAACACGACCGCATCCAGCTAAAACCCCGAGTAGGGATGCCAAGGGGAACGGGCAAATCGAGATAAGGGGAGCTGCCGTTTCAGGCAATCTAGACTCCCAGGCAGATCCGAGGCTTAACAAATGTCAATCCTGCATACTTGTCAATAGAGAATATAATCAACTGCGAAATTGTATCTACTGCGAGTGACGGGATGCCACATGGAACAGGGATTAAATCTGTACAAAAAGCGAGTTGAGAGACACTGAAGCGGATCTACCAGGAAACATCAGTCAAAGCCTTTTAACACGCACAACGTAAAAGAAAAGAAGGATGAGTTGGTCGAGCTGACTGAGAGCCACCACGAAGCTCATCATCGGTAGATTACATGTTTACAGGCGAAGGGAGGATG
>SMTZ1_10002892_pt1 | contig 17258 bp, 16 predicted proteins | sample DeeMarSWOR136_30_FD_25667 | JGI IMG/M metagenome (IMG submission 25667)
TGTGCCTTCTTGTTGATAAAATCAGCCTAACTTTCCAAGCTCTCCTTTTACTCGACTTCACTTATCGAAAATTCACTCATTTTGCAGAAGGCTTAAGCTTGATGCTGAGACTTCGGGCTGCCAACCACTTTTCGTCCGCAAACAGGACTCCGCGCGCAACAATCGAAAGAAGTGGGGCCTATACCAGGAAATCAGGCACAGGCCCCAAAATGAGTGCACAACCACTGGCCAGGTTAGCCCCTATAACCACCAATTACGGCACTGCGGCCAGGCCATCATTAAGCCAGCCTTCTGCCATAGCAGCAAAGTCTTTGAAGTCAACCACACAGTCGCCGTTCGCGTCACCGCTCAGGTCGAGCCCAGCGAGATTAAGGCACCTACCAGAATAAAGCCGGAAGTCATCAAAATACATCTGACCCGAGCCGTCCCACGTAGTCGCTCCGGTCTTGTCACCAAAGCCAATGCACACCTTCTTGACATTGCTCAGGCTCACACCTTCGTCACTGAACTGTTTAAGATCGATATCCCACGCACGCCAGGACTCCGACTGAACCGCATGAGTGTGGGGATGCGTCACCGTGTGAGTATTGGCGGCGGCATCTTCCAGCCTCACATACATGGCCTGTTCGGCATTCTCTATTCTGCCGCGGAAGTACAGCGTCAGTGCCTTAGCACCAATTCCGGCCCAGTCCTGGGTGATGTTCAAATCGGCGGTATCGGCCACAGCCTCGGCGTAATTCACCGTATCGTTGTTGTTGTAGGCAAACGGCATCGAGTGCCTGCCACCATGAACGATCCCAGTCTCAAGGTAACAGGGATCAGCATAACCTACCGCAGAACCGTTTTCCGGCACAACCCATCCGTCCTTCCACGTATCAAATACCCTGTTGGGCGGAAAGTCGGTGTAGCCCTCAATATCGTCCACGAGAAGATATTCCTCTGTAGTAAAGCTCCAGGTGCGGCCTGTAACCGTACTGGAAGCACCGATCTGGTCGATCCGCCACTCGTAGGTCTGGCCGAATTCAAGGGGACCGGGGGAATATGTCGTGCCCGCCGGTGAAACCTTCTGCAAGGCTCCTGCCTTACCCAACCACAACTCGCGTGACGTGGCAAAAGCCGCCTCTAACCAACTGAGTGTAGTGTTTATGGACACACCTGTAGCACCATCAGCAGGGCTGGGATTGACTGCCGCCGGCCCGTCTGAGACAGATGAGACGCTGTCAAAGACGGAATGGTAGCCGGCCGGCTGGGGATCTTCCCACATCCCGAAGACACCGCTGACGCCGCTGGCAAAGACATCATCATGAATCCCCGGAGCCTCCCACGGGTCATTAGCGCTGGTGTCGATAAAGGTCGGAGTCGTCACCAACAAGGGGCCGCCCTTATACTCATACACACTGCCCGTGATGTATACAGGGTCCGACCCGACCACGTCGAGCTCAAAATAGCGGCTCCCAGCATGGTCCAGCCCTGGCACCGGAACCTCCGGCTGCCAGGTCGCCATAATACTGGTCTGGTTGTTGGCGGCCTTCACCAGTTCAACCTTCAGGTTGGCCGGGCCCTCCTCATAGTGTATCGTGAGCACGTAGGTATTGGCAACTATGCCGGGGTAGCCGCTTATCGACCCATCGTCAAGGAAGTAGCTTACCCTGGCCGCCAGACCGTGGTAATTCCGCGAGGCATCACCACTAACATTGAACACCGCGCCGACACGGACGTCGGTGAAGATATCATCTGGGTTGCCGATACCTACGCCGAGTTGCGTGCCGCCAATGGCGGCCGGACTGGTCTCCTCGAGAACCAGGTAGTCGTCATCGTCAGGCCCATCCTGGATCGTTCCGCTGAACGTGCCGAGTAGCTCCGGATAGCCGTGGAACAGCCAAGTACCGTCGAATGCGTTTCCACCAAAGCTCTCCTCCCAGTTGGCCCGTGTCGCGCTACTTGCTGCTGCGATTAATCCCGTTACCACACAAATGACCACTAACTTTCTTATCTGTTTCGACATAACGTTCCTCCCGTAAAAAAGTCCAAATGACACTGCGTTAGCAATACACGAAGGCACATATTCTCTTCGGCAGGCATCGGGACCTTTGCCAGGTCAACCAGCACAGGCCCCAAATGACTGCAAAATCACTGGCCAGGTTAGCCCCTATCAGTGCCAATCACGGCGCTGGGGCAAGCCCATTATTAAGCCAGCCTTCCGCCAAAGCAGCAAGGTCTCCAAAGTCAACCTTACAATCGCCGTTCGCGTCACCGCTCAGGTTCAGCCCAGCGAGATTAAAGCACCTGGCAGGATAAAGCCGGATGTCATCAAAATACATCTGCCCCGAGCCGTCCCATGTGGTCGCTCCAGTCTTGTCGCCAAAGCCGATGCACACCTTCTTGACATTGCCCAGGTTCACACCTTCGTCACTGAACTGTTTAAGGTCAATATCCCACGCGTGCCATGACTCCGACTGAACCGCATGAGTATGGGGATGCGTCACCGTGTGAGCGTTGGCAGCCGCATCTTCCAGCCTCACATACATGGCCTGCTCAGCATTCTCTATTCTGCCGCGGAAGTACAGCGTCAATGCGCTGGCACCGATTCCGGCCCAGTCTGGCGTGACATCCAAATCGGCAGTATCGGCCACAGCCTCGCCGTAATTCACCGTATCGTTAGTGTTATAGGCAAACGGCATCGAGTGCCCGCCTCCATGAACGATCCCAGTCTCAAGGTAGGGGGCTTCGCTATAACCTACCGCCGAACCGTTTTCCGGCACAACCCATCCGTCCTTCCACGTGTCAAATACCCTGTCGGGCGGAAAGTCGGTGTAGCCTTCAATATCATCCACGACAAGATAGTCCTCTGTAGTAAAGCTCCAGGTATGGCCTGTGACCGTGCTGGAAGCGCCGATCTGGTCGACCCGCCACTCGTAGGTCTGGCCGAATTCAAGAGGACCAGGGTCATACGTTTTGCCTGGTGGGGTAATCTTCTGCATTGCTCCCTTTTTACCGAACCACAGTTCGCGTGAGGTTGCAAAAGCCGCCTCTACCCAGCTAAGGTCAGCGTTTATGGACACGCCTGTTGCGCCATCAGCAGGGCCGGGATAGACGGCTGCAGGGCCGTCGGAAACGGAGAAGATATCATCAAACGTGCAGTGATAGCCAGCCGGCTCCTCTTGTTCGTTCTGCGCAAAGACGGCGCTCACACCGCTGGTAAAGACCTCATCATGTTCACCCTCATCTTCCCATGGGTCATTGCCATTCGTGTCCACCATTGTAGCGGTTTTTGCGACGAGCGGGCCGCCTTTGTACTCGTAGAGGAAACCTGTCACGTACACTGGGCCCGAGCCGAGAATGTCTAATTCAGCATAGTAGCTCCTGGCGTGGTTGAGCCCTGGTACGGCAAGCTCCAGACCCAACGCCTCTTCATTCCTCATGATGTTCTGCATATTGACGACCTTCTCGATATCAATTCGCAGGTTCGCGGGACCGTCTTCCCAGTTCACGTGCATGACATAAGTCTGGGTTGCAAACATGCCAGGCGCGCCGGTTACCGATCCATCGTCGATGAAGTACTCCGTCCTTGCAGCGAAACCGCAGTAATTCCGGGAGGCATCGCCGGTCACGTTGAACACCGCTCCCATCCGGACGTCCGTGAAGACTTCATCTGAACCAAAGCCCGCACCAAATGCTGAACCATAGCTTCCCACGTCGGTATTGTACGAAGTGGTCTCATCCAGGCTGAGGTATTTGTTGCCGCTTGGCTCGGTCTTGATCGTGTTGGTGAACGTCTTGGTCACGTCCGGGAAACAATGGAATTCCCAGGTTGGCAGGTCGGGTTCGTCGCCATCCCAGCTCTCCGACCAGTTGGCCCGTGCGGTGCCCGCTGCCAAGATTAATACCGTTACCGCACAGACTGCCATCGACATTTTAATAAGTTTAGACATAATATTCCTCCTTCTAAAGAGTTGAAATGACTGTGCTTTGGCCACACACCAAAACACTTGCGGTCTTTCGCCATGGTTCGGGCCTCTTGCCAATACATTCTGTTGTATCCGCCAACTTTCTAAAATAGAACGACAGACCAAAACTCTAATCATAGCTGCACTCCTTGCTGCAAAAACAGAACTATTATAGGACCTGCCTCTGCCTCCTTCCAGTAAAAAGACGTAATACAAGCCACCAATCAAAGAAAAAACCGCTGCAAAGCACAAATTACTCTCTGCAACTGATCTGAAATAACTGCTCCTCTAAAAGAAAGCTACCAATTCCGCGTGTTAGAAAACCAAATCCACAAATCTCAACTACTATCCTATATCCTATTTATAGCAGATTGACCACTGTCATTTCAAGAAAAATGTTGGAGCAGATTGCACTCAATTCTCAGCAAGGCTGAATGGAACGCTGTAAACTTTTAATTGACAACACCTTGCAGTTATGCCAAATAGGAGACCTCGTTTTGGAGTCCGGTTGAAGTGGCTGTTTTTTCCATAGGCAAAAAGTAACACCTTTTTAGGTTTTCGTTCATGCAGCGTACCTGGCCCTATGGGAAGGCACAGGCGTATGGGGTGAGACTACACAGCCGGTAGAACAGTCATTTTGCGTGTTTTAGGGTGAACTCGGCTGACAGCCGTCGGCCGCTCGGGCACATGCAGGTTACCTGCAATATGTAGCCTTGCTTGCTCCGCGGCTCGCAAGGCAGATTGAACTGGTAGGCTCTTAAGAAGTCCCGCCAGTGCTTGTTGTTTTTGGCAGCATTAGTCAAATTAATGTCCAGCCAGATAACAGCTCTTTTGCCCTTCGGTTCGGCTGAACGCTGAACATGCTCGTACAATTCAAAACGAAATATCCCGGGCGACTTTATCTGGCAGCCAAATGAGTCTAATAAGCTCACGTAAACGCTGATCTTTGCGTCTTCTTGCGAACTGTCGGGAGTGATTATTTCGGTCAACGGCATAACATCAATTTTGGCTGGAGCATAGGGCGCGTAGACCGAGGTGCGAAGACCATCACCAGGCTCAGACGACGATTCAGGTAGTGCAGAGGTCTGCTCACAGCCGGCCCAAAGCAAGACAAATCCGAAAAGAAACATACACATTATTATGGCAGAGACCTTCATAGACTACAGATCCTCATCAAGCATGTGGCCGAGATGGTATTTTTTGGCGCGCAAATAGTCGATGTTGTGTTCGCTGGGCTGAGCCTGCAACGGTATCTGCTCAACAATCTTTATGCCGTAAACTTCCAAGCGGCTTATCTTCTTAGGATTGTTAGTGAGTATCCGTATCTTCCTCAGCCCCAAATCGCGGCAGATCTGAGCGCCAATTCCATAATCGCGCTTGTCGGGTACAAACCCTAATTTCAGGTTGGCATCGACCGTATCAAGGCCCTGCTCCTGGAGCTTGTAAGCGCGCAGTTTGTTCACAAGGCCGATGCCTCTTCCCTCCTGCCGCAGATAAATCAAAGCCCCCTTCCCAGCTTCTTCGATCATCTTCATCGCACTTATCAATTGATAGCCGCACTCGCAGCGTTGAGAATGAAACAAATCGCCTGTCATACATTCCGAATGTACCCTAACCAATACCGGCTCATCATGCTCAACGGGATTGCCGCTCTCATCCAGCCGCCCAACGCCACCCTTGCACAGCGCCAGATGCGGATCGGGCGAAGATACGCTTTCGTAGCCGATCAGCTTGAATTCGCCATAGTCGGTGGGCAAATTTACACACTCAACTCGCTTGATTTGACTCTCACGCTGCAGGCGATACTCTACGAGCTTGGCGATGGAGACGATTGTCAGGTTGTGCTCCTCACAGAATTTGAGCAGCTCTGGTACTCGTGCCAGCGAGCCATCTTCGCTCATGATTGCACAGACGACACCGGCCGGCTTCAGGCCCGCTAAACGTGTCAAGTCAACTGCCCCTTCGGTCTGTCCAGCGCGGACGAGCACGCCGCCCTTTCTGGCACGTAGCGGAAACACGTGACCCGGCCGAATAAGATCGCTTGCTTTGGCATCATCGGCAATGGCAACTTGGATTGTCCTGGCCCTATCAGTTGCACTGATACCTGTTGTTGTGCCCTCAGCGGCATCAATACTAACCGTAAAATCCCTCCCGAACCTGGCGGTATTCTCCGCCGTTTGCGGGTACAGACCAAGCATATCACACTTCTCAGCAGTGAGCGGCAGACAAATCAGACCGCGGCCGTATTTGGCCATAAAGTTGATAGTCTCCGGAGTAACCTTCTGAGCTGCGCAAACCAGGTCGCCTACGTTCTCACGGTCCTCGGCGTCAACAAGGACGATCATTCTGCCCTGTCGAAGGTCCTCCAAGACTTCCGGTATTTCGCTGAACTTCACTGCCATATTCGTATTTGATGAAGCGTATTTCGTATTTCGCGCTCCGGGTTGTAAGTTGCGAGGTGCCAATTATTAAATACCATCGGCTAACGCGCATTGTTCGCCTGGCTCTGCTCAAACTGTTCAATATAACGACTTCCGCCTCTGATGTAAATGAGTGTTGCCAAAATTGCGGTTCCGGCCGCGGACCACCAAAGGACCCGCAAAAGCCAAATCCAGCCAGGGAAAAAACGGGAGACCTCGGGCGCAATCAGAATGCCCGCCACCATCGAAAGCTGCAGGCCTGTAGCAATCTTGCCAATTAACGCCGGAGCGATAAGAAACTGGGAAGTGATGAAATAGACAATGACAAAACCGATCAGCAAAAACAAGTCTTTGCCGATTATCAAAACGACAACCGTTGGTGGCAGTAAAAAACTCTGGTAATCGGTTCGAACAGATGCCCGCTCCGAAGCCAGCAGCAGACATGCAGAAGTTATCAGCAGTTTGTCAGCGACGGGGTCCAGAAAAGCGCCGAGCTTTGTAACCTGCTTTTTTGTGCGAGCCAGATAGCCATCAAGAGCATCGCTTATCGCCATGAATAAATAGACGGCGGTGGCAATATACCGCATTGCCAGGCCCAGCTCGGGGTCGTTGATCTTCAACATACAACTGACAAATGGCACTATAAGCAGTATGCGAAGAATCGTCATCCGATTGGCCCAACTTAGCTTCATTGGCTCTTTCCCATTTGTAATTGACTAACGACTATCGCCTTTCCACTTTCGTCTCTTTTATTCTATATAGGTCGTTCGCACGAGCCGGTAACAACGGCAGTAAATCGTTTGAGTTCCATCGGCCGATATAGTAAATCTGCAGAAAAGATTTGGCAACAGAATACTGCTTGATGCAGACGCCCACGGCAGGTATGACCCTGAATGTCTTAGAGAAAAGCAAATGTAGCACTACAGGCCTTCGATCGAGACGTCGGCTCCGTCGGGGACGGTCCGCAACTGTGAAAGGTCGCTTTTCACCTGGCCGATCACGTTTACTGCTGAGGCGGCTCGGATTTCGCTGCCTTGTGAAGCAGGAGTTGGGCCGAAGAATATGCAAAAGGCGTTGCCGGGTGGCCAGTAGCCAAGTTCGCCCGGCTCGACGACCTCTCGCGCATCCCGTTCAAGCTCGGCTTCGACCGGAATTGAAAAGTATATCTCATCACCCCAACGCTGAGCCTTTGCCTTGATCGGAATCGCTTTGGCTATGGCCTCCACAGTCGGGCTGTCGTTAAGTTCGGCTTCGACCCGAACTTGGCCTGCCGTGATTCTTACTTGCTTCGGCATATCTCCAGTCCAATATTCTGTGCAACCCTGCGTTTATCCCATAGTGTCGAACGGCGGGAGCCCAATGTGGTCCTGCGCTGCTCGTGTAGCTCTGCAGGATGAATGTCCAACAAACACATTCCACGAGGAGCCCAAAGCACGCGGGCTGCTCAAGCCTGGTTGCAGGACCTTAATTCCGCTCAACACCACAGTAGTCATGTTAGCCCAAAAAGAAACCCTCCGCAAGAGATATATTTCAAGACAAAGCCAATGCAGCAAGTGGTAACCTGCGTCGTTCGGGACTTTATGCGCACTACGTCTTGGAATTGGATCAGCCGCTGCTCAGAGTGGCGATGTGCGGGGCATCACTTCTTCGTCTCGGCGCCACGACCACGACCAGGGTGGTCTTTCGGTTTAGCGTTGGTCTGTCCTTCGGCTTGGAGACCTGGAGGCAGCGACGCGCCAGATACAGACTTCCATGGACCACCGATCTCGACACTCATTTCCCACTGGTCGCCCTGAAAGCGGTAAAAGTGGCCCTCGTAGAAGTAATGGCTTGGAAAGCCCACCACAACATAGACACCATGCCCCCAATCATAGACGAGCTCGACGCCGTGGTACTTGTGCCGATACCCATGTGCAGGAGCATGAGGGGGCGGCCCATGTCTGGACTTTCGGCCCGATTTCCAGCCAACAGTCTCGCTCTCGCACGAGACAAGCATGAGCATTGCACAAACCAGACCCACCGCCGATAGGGATAACAGCTTAGACCTCATAGTCAATTCCCCGTATAATCCAACAAACCAGCAACTTGCCAACAGTAATAGATATCGGCATAAGACATGGTATACATGTGGAACGAATCTACAGATTAGGCAAAAAAAGACTATTGCCGGGTCCGCATACTTAGTTAGAATACCCTGCGATAGACTGCTTTGGGACGTTAATTTGCTTGATAGAAGCTAATACAGCGATATAATCCCGCAAGTAAGTCGAGGGTTAGAGAAATGGCTGTGCTAAACGTAAATATTGACCACGTTGCAACGATCAGGCAGGCTCGCGTGACCGATGAGCCGGACCCCGTCTGGGCAGCAGCGCAGTGTGAGCTGGCTGGGGCAAACGGAATCACCGCTCACCTACGTTTGGACAGACGACACATAAACGACCGTGACGTTAGGCTGCTAAAGGAAACCGTCGCCTGCAAACTGAATCTGGAAATGTGCATGGCTGAGCCGATAGTCAAGATCGCCCAAGACTTAAAGCCGGACCAGATAACGTTGGTGCCCGAAAAGAGAGCTGAACTGACGACCGAAGGCGGGCTGGATTGTGTAAAGCATAAGAAACGCTTGGCGGAAGTCGTCAAAAGAACACACAAAAAAGGTATCCTCGTAAGCACGTTTATTGTGCCGGAGAAGGAACAAATAACTGCTTCGGCTCAAACTGGCTGTGACGCCGTCGAACTGCACACCGGTATGTACGCAAACGCCAAAGGCCCAAGGGCGATCAAAAAAAGATTAGCCGAGCTGGAATTTGGCAAAGACTATGCTATGGAAAACAAGCTTGTTGTCCACGCTGGTCATGGCCTGACGTATCGCAATATCGCACCTGTGGCACGAATCAAAGGGCTTTGCGAGTTCAATATCGGCCACAGTATTGTAGCAAGGGCGGTATTCGTGGGCATAAGAGAGGCAACCGCTCAGATGATAGCATTGATAGACAAATTTAGCACTCAAGATTAAGGGGGTAAGAATGTTTTCAGGTGCAATGGTGGCGTTAATTACGCCCTTTCAGGACGGTGAAATTGACTTCCAAACCCTGGATGAGCTGGTTGACTTCCAGTTAGAAAACAGCATAGATGCGATAGTACCGGTGGGCACTACCGGCGAATGTCCTACTCTAAGCCACGAAGAGCATAACAAGGTCAACGAAAGAGTAGTAAAAGCGGTGGGCGGACAAGTCCCCGTGATTGCCGGGGCCGGCTCAAATAGCACCGCAGAAGCCATCGAGCTGACTGCCTTCGCAAAAAAGGTCGGCGCCGATGCGACTCTCCAGGTCGGGCCATACTACAACAAGCCCACGCAGGAAGGCTTCTATCAGCACTTCAAGGCGATAGCTGAGGAGGTAAACCTGCCGATAGTGCTATACAACATCCCCAGCCGGTGCGGGGCTGGCATGACTCCGGAGACGGTCGCTCGCCTTGCTGAGATTGAGAATATCGTCGCAATCAAAGAGGCGACCGGCAGTTTAGACCAGGCCAGCGAGATAGCCACACGGTGCGACATAACGATCATTTCAGGCGATGACTCCCTCACGCTGCCACTGGCTTCGGTTGGCGGCAAAGGCGTCATCAGCGTGGTGGCAAATATTGTTCCCGCGGACGTCAAGGCGATGACCGATTTGATCCTTGAAGGCGACTTTACCTCGGCTCTAAAGTGGCACAAGAAACTGTTTAAGCTGTCTAAGAACATGCTGAGCTTAGCCACCAACCCCATACCGATCAAGGCCGCTGCGGCAATGCTCAATATGGCCTCGGAAGAATTGCGACTGCCGATGACGCCGCTGGAAGAGAGCAAGAAAGCCATTCTAAAACAGACACTTCAAGACTACGGCCTGTTGAGCTGAGCCGAAACATTCCCGGTCGGAATCCATATCCGACAACACCCGACTGCCTGCTGGTGTTAGTGCTTAGAATTTCCGGCCTTTGGCCCGTGTAAAGTCAGGCCTTTCGTTGTGGCTCCTCGACGCACTTTGTTTGCTCGGGGAGGCGCTTAAGTGTTCTTGATTTTAAAACCCTGCGATTTTCGCGGGGCTTTTCTATTGAATAGTATTCATAAATAGTATATGTTGAAAGGGATATGGTCACTACACGAAAACAAGCACTTGAAATAGCCAAAAAAGTCCGAGATGAGCTTGAAAAATTGTACGGCAAGGGTCTGCGGGGAGTGCTTCTATTCGGCTCAGCGGCTCGGGATAAGCTGGACGAAGACAGCGACATTGATATCGCCGTCATTCTTGACGAGATTCCCAACCGCTTCGGCGAACATGAGCGGACCGGCGATTTATGTTCAGAAATTAGCTTGGAATATAATACGCTCGTCACCTTCTTTTTTGTGCCGCAGTGTGATTATGAACAGGGTAAGTATGCGGCTTACCGAGCTATTAAACGTGAGGGCATAGCCGTATGAAGCCGGACATTCAGGAGCACTTCCAAAGCGCAGATGAGTTTCTTCGAGAAAGTGAACACCTTATGATAGGCGGATTCTACCGTGGTGCTGTGGGGCGGGCATACTATGCAATGTTCCATGCCCCAACCGCAGTGCTCCTATCTCGCGGGATCGAAAGAAGCTCGCATCACGCTGTTCTGTCTGCATTCGGCGAACACATCGTCAGACCGGGGCTTGTTGAGCGCAGGTTTCATACTTATATAACGAAGGCATTCGCTCGCCGAAACGAATGCGACTATCTATCATTCACCGTAGCGGATAAGCCTGAAGTGCAGACAATTTTGAAGCGTGCCAGAGAACTGGTGGAGGTTTGTAGAAATCTCTGCAAATAGTCGTAGCTTAACTGAGGTTACAAATAAAAAGCCCTGCGGTTCTCCGCACGCGGCTTTTTTTCACGCGCTTATGCCGGACAAATCCTAAATTCGAATATCTATATCAGTAACAATCACAAATGCCCAAATTATATAAATCCCGAATCTGGGCAAAGGCTGAGGGTTTTGTATTTTTCAATTTCAGTTCCTTGTTTTGGATTTCGATCCTTCGAGTTTGTTTAGTATCTTGGACTTCGTGCTTAGAATTTGCGGTCTTTGGCTTGGTTATTAGCCAGCTTTGCCCGCAGTTCGGCATTAAGCTTATGTTTCACTGCATTCTCAGCAGCAAGCACTATTGCAGCAATCTTTCCTATACCGTTCGTGGGCCCTTTCAACGCGCCTTCTATCGCTGGAACCGACATCATCGCTTGTTTTAGATTGAAACGTTGATTTGTAATAATTTCTCGCCAGCGTCCTGATAGATAATCGGCAATCACATCTTCAATTATCTTTCCAAAAAGAGTGTGAGGCAGCCATTCCCAGAGGCGATAGCTCACGATGAACATTTCGTCGGGACTCATATGGGCGCTCGCTTTCATCAAGCGTCCCAGGTAATAGGCTGTTATTTCAAATGCATCGCCTTTCGGGCACGTTTGTCTCTCAAAGCAATCAATGAATGCCCGCAAGGCAACCCCTGCTCCTTGCTTACGACCAAGATGACCCAATAGTTGTTTTCTGATATCCTTGACGTCGGAACAGACGGCTGCGGCTACGAGCGCAAGGGTGACATCTTTTGCGTTCTGGAGATCCAGCTCAGACTTCCAATCCGCCGCTTCGATCGCAGACAAATCGGCATCTGTCAAATCATACATGTTTTCATTGCTAGCACTCGGTGGATTTTCCCTCATATATGCGGTCTTGGACACATACTCAGGCAAGTATGAAAAGAAATTCTCGATATCAACCGTAAGAACGTATTTAGCCATGACATAGTAGTTCAGGATTAGCTCACAGGATAGGATTTTGTGTGTCCTCGTACGGCTCCTTAATTCGGACATAATGCCGTAGTTCGCTCGAAGCATCAGTTCGAGCACTGCCAAGTGGTACCAACTAGCCAAAAGCGGCGGACACGGCATATCCATCACTCTATCCGGCGGGTCGGGGTTGCTACAACACCCGACTACCCTTTGGAAATCACATCGAGCGGGGGTGGTCTTCTTCACTTGCGATTCCATCCACAGTATGACCTGAGGCAGCATAAGTCTGCAAAAGCAGGCTTTTGTGTCGGCTTTAGGATCAAGCTGTTCGGCATCCACGATTGCCTGCCGTATCAACTGTATGGCATCACCAGTGTCTCCAGACTGAAACTTGACCAAGGCACAGTCTGCCCTCAGTCCTATGGCCATTCGTTGCATACCGACGCCGCCAGCAGACGCCGCGGCGCCATACGCCTCAGCGAAGTAATCACCTGCCTTCTGCGGGTCGTCAGTCTTTCCCGCACTGATAGCAGCTTCTCTCAGTGCAAATGCTCTTTCAATATGATCGTCTTTGGCAATCGCATCTGCCACTTGCTCAATTGTTAAAAGCGCTTTTGAATGATCCCCAGAGTGATAGTACACCTTTCCACGTTGTCTCATTAGGCGTAGATTCTTAGGGTATTTTATCTCTGCTGAATCCAGTAAACTAAGCGCACCGGCACAATCATCGGCATACTCATCAAGCATCACAGCACATGAACACGCACACTCTACAGCTATTTCTGTGTTACTCCATTTCTCAGCAATATCGCCGACTTGTTGAAGTTTATTAGCCGCTATAACCCCGCTAAAATCATCTCTTTGCGTGTCAAATAGCCATGCAGAATCAATCATTAATCGGACATCGTTAGGAAGTGCATTCAAGGCTGACAGCAAATGCTTTCGACGCTCTACTTCCAGTTGGTCTAATTCTGTAAAGAGTTCAATAAGTTCATCGATGCCCCTAAGTGATGTTGCACGAATCATAAAAAGAAACTGCGAGATTTTCCACTTGTCTAATCCGTATTTGACTATGTCAAGTGTCCGAGTGTACTCTATGAGTTCTCCCTCGCCATTAAGAATTAGATCATCCAACTCGGTCAACAGTAACAACCATCTCTGGGGTCTGATAGATAAAGCCCGTTCTATTAGTATTGAACTTATAGCCTCACAAATAAAACCATCTCTTATAGCCTTATCTTCAAGCATTCGGGACTCATTAATCAGTTGATCAGCAATTGCAGGAAGGAGTTCTACCCTGTTGGCCCAGACGGCTACGCGGAACTGTGCCAACCTTAGCATGGCAGAGACATGGATATTTTCCTTGAACAGAGGCTGGTGCGTAGCTAGCAGTGGAAGTATCAAGAGGTGTTCAGATATCATTCTTCTATCTTTCTCGCCCGTGTTCAGGATTGCCATTGTTAGCCACGTTAGTCCCCGCGCATGCCGCGACCCAAGGGCATGGACCAATAGCGTTCCTAGAAAGTCTGCCGGGAATGGGCGACGTGTAATAAGCTGATCAACAATTCGCTTGTGGACTTCCATCTTAATGGCCTTACCTAGGGTCTGGCTTCCCGCACTGCTCACCAACGGGGAAACCCAGAAGCGGTCGCTCGCCAGTGCTTCAACCCAAGGCCCAAGTAGAATGTCCAGTGCTTCACCGGGACAGCTTGTTGCAGGATCGACTTCTCCAACTGCAATTCCTAACTCTCGATCGAAATAGCCGCCCAACAGGGTCAGACGATACAGAAGTTCGCGAGTATTCTGAGAGAGCTCAGAGAGTAATCGCTCACGCATAGAATCACGCTCCCCTTCCACCTCTTTCGCAGGTTCGGCGAAACCAGGCATGCCTGCGAGAAGCTCAGCTTCTGGCCAATTCCTTTGCTGCAGGCCGCTTATGCGCGCCTGAACCAACTGTGGATGACCTAATCCACAAAAGGTATGAATGACACCAGCCCACTTCTTTGCGTCCCCGCCGGCTAATTCCACAAGCTCAGCAACTTCCTCTCGGCTCAGATATGGTACGTCGACAACGAATGGCCCGTTCTGTCCAAGGCAGTCTTGCACGTTAGGGGATGGTGCCTTGGCGGATGTGACAAGAAGGGATCCATTCATCCTATGCACTTCGTCTGCCAACAGCGATAAACGCATACGCGCGCTGTGCACATGTTTCGTCGGAAAATCGTCCAGAATCACACCACCCATCCTGCCCAACTGCAAGCCTTGAAGCGTCCTGCAAAGACGGAACTCAAGCTCTGGAGGAGAGCAATCACGCAATTGCACCAATAACCAGTCACGTTCTGACCGATGCGCGATCAACTGGGCAAGAATGGTTTTACCTGTACCGCTGCTCCCATGAAACCAGAGCGTGCCCGACTGTCCCATATCTGAGATAAGCGTCTCCACGAGACTACGGCGATCCAGCATTCGGGGAGGCAAAGGAACTCGAGTGGCATTCAGCACTAAGTCAGCCCCTGAAATTGAGGCTACAGAGAATGCTCCATTAGCCTCCAGTGCACCTCTCGTAAGTTCTCGCACCTTGGACACGGGCATTGAGATAGAGACCGCTTTGTCGAAAACACGTAGGAAATCTGCCCTCGAAAGTTGACGATCACCTTCCTCGACGATCTTTCTCAAGATTGCCGCGATGAGCGGATCTCGTGCTCGCTCCGAATCACTAGCAGTCAAGTTTTGGCGTTCTCCGAGATAGACTAATCGATCGCCTATGATTTGGGCTAAAGCGCCTATGTCTTCTGCCGCACAGATCCAGTCGATTCGGCGTAGAATCTGATCGCGCAGCTGTTCAGACCCTGCATCCTTGGCAAAGGCGAGAATGTCCGGGGGTAGCTCCAAACTGAGCAATGCCTTCCGTATAGGTTCTACGTCCGTGCCCTCGCGTGCTGCAACACGCCAATACGTGAGCCCATTATAATTGGCGGGAAAGGTTAGCTCCTTCTCTTTTCCGATCTTCGATGTCGTAAGATACCTGATATACACGTTCCTGTCCGGATTAGCTTTCTGGAATTCCCAAAGAGACTTGATTGTGTTTGACACGGATCTGGTTTTCAACGTAACCGAACCTGAGCGTGCGGTATCCTTGACCTGTGTTCCCCTTAAAGCATCCTTCGCTACGACGGCGAAATCCTCAGCTACCTCAAGTAAAAGGGTCTCGCCTTCTTTCAATGTGAGCCATGCGGCGAGGCTCTGATAGATCTGGTAAACGTATCCACGCAGACAATCTACTGCTTGCCGTCCGATTTGCTCATCAGGAATTTGTAAGTTCTCAAGTTCTTCAAGCTTATTTGACATATGCCGACTATTCTTCAATTGCTGCCACGGAAACTATGGATACCTAAGAGAGCTAAAGTGGCATGCTTTCATTATAAAATTGAACTGCCTGCAAAATCCACCATTCCCCATTCCTCCCCAAGCCCCTCAGAAATCCTTCGTTTTCGTAAACTCTCGCGGCTGCCCCGTCACTGTGCCCCCAAAATACCGCCCGACCCATTTAACGTCAAGAAGAAAAACCTAACCCCAACTCTACCGCACTAAAATGCCCCGACCCCGGCGGCCCTCCGCGTGCTTGCCACGCACCCGCCGCCAATTCTCTAATCCACGCAACAATCTGCCCTCTCCCTGTCCCCGCGTTTTGCCCGCCAAGCTTGCCCCTACCTAATTGGGGGGCTTGCCCCTTAGGGGCGACCCAGCGGAAATCCGCCATCCGTGTGGCGGATCCCTGATCCCTAATCTCTAATCCACTCCAAAATCCGTGTCCATCCGCGTCAATCAGTCTCGGTCAGTGCTAATCCGTGTCTGATGCAAAATTTCACTTGACACCAAACTCACGATGATGTATAATACATATCTAATTAAATTGAGTAATATCGTAATGGCAAGAGGAAAGAAAACAGCACACAGAAGACGGCACAATGGTTACTGAACCCCGAACCCCGTTCCCTGACCCCAGAACCACTACTTACTATTCACTATTCACCAATCACTATTCACGAATAATGCAAAACGAACCCAAATTCCGAAAAAGCCAAATGAACGTAAACAATGTATTAACAAGGGATTATGAAAGAATAGACACTTGGTCAATTGGGAAAAACGAACCCAAAACGAACCCAAACGAACCCAATTTCAAAAAGGCCAAAATGACCGCAAACTTTGTTGTGACAAAGGATTACAAAAATCCACCCAGCGGAAGCTCGAAAAAAAACAAACCCAATTCAAAGCCAATTTGGCAGAGGCCAAGAATGAGCGCAACCGTCTATTTTACAAGGTATTACGAGAAAAACCCTATGGGGGATAAATCCAACCAAACCCAATCTCGAAACAACTCCAGGCCCCCATTTCGCTCCCGCCGTTGTTTGCCAAGCAAATCCCACGCGCTGGGACGCTTCTCGTCCGACAGTTCAGACGCTGTGGGATTCTCTGCCGCCTTCGGCGGTAACACGGCCAGACTCACAAAGGCCGTAATGATAAGTCTTTTTACTCTCATCTCCATCCTCAATGCGTTCAACTGCGCCAGCGGTTGGTTGGTGCTCACTATCGTCGGGGCGGCCTTACCGGCTTGGGCTGCTGCTTTGGAGTGGGCTTCTTCCTCGACGAGGGCTTGTCTTTATCCGATATTAACCGCCCGTCCTGCCAGATATATTTGTCTGAGTCACCAAGACGGCAGACCTCTGTCCCGTCTTTCAGCTCCGGGTCGTTCTTTGGATTCTCTATGGGGTTGTCAAACGAGCCCAGCGCCTCATGGTCAGGGTTCAAAACAAAGTCCATCCTCTTGTAATGATAATCTTCATTGACCGTGCCTCCACGGTACTTCCTATGCTGTGAAACATCCGCCTCCATGGGCACCCAAACGCCGTCCACTCTCTCAAAACGCACGTTCTTAAGTGTCGTTACCCTGCTTGGGCCTTTCTTCAACTGATGGCCATACGCAAAGTCACCCTCTGAAAGCCTGGCCCCGCTGGAGTGTGTGCTGGGAATCAAGCCTGCATAGGCATGAAGCTTCTTGTCGGTGCCAAACCGACACACATCATCTATCTCGCAGACTATCA
>SMTZ1_10004038_pt1 | contig 17258 bp, 11 predicted proteins | sample DeeMarSWOR136_30_FD_25667 | JGI IMG/M metagenome (IMG submission 25667)
CCCAAATTGCACCCACTCCCCCAAACAGATTTTCTCGTTAAAAGAGAGCAAGCTGAATCTATTGCCAAAGAGTTCCTAAATAAGGAGATCCCGGATGCAGATCTTGATATAACCACATCATTTATCATCGATAAAGATCTATTCAGGTTGGGGAATGATCAAACAGACCAAACAGAACCTCCACCCATTGTAAAGGAAAAATACTGGGAATTAAAAATGATTTCCCGTAAAAACAAAAAAACATCTTTAACTTTCTCGTCAAATTCTGATGATACAATAAAAAGGAGTACTGAAACAGAAGATTTATACATTGTGAGGATTGCCTCATCCGGTGTAATTTTGAAATTAGATTTTGAAAAACCCCGCCGGTTCCTTTATAGAGACAGCCTTTCTTTTAAATCTAAATCCCCTGCCGGAGAGATAGAGATATCCATGTATACAAAAGCTAAGGCATATTTGTTTTTGAAAAGCATAGGAATCGATACAACTCAACTTGAACTCGTTTCCAGTGAAGGTAAACAAGATTCTCTGGGTACCATAATTAATTATACCTATCGGGAACAAAACAAGAAACCTTTCATACGGCACGAAATCAAATTATCTCCTGAAGGTATAATTTTCTTTTATGAATACCACCAAGAAATACAAAGTGTTCAAACAGCTGACAAAAATAATAATTCCTTCACATCCATCTTATTTATCATAATAGAATCTGCTATTTATCTTATTCTCATCTTCTTTTTGGTTTATTTTTTAATTCGGTTCTATAAAAAAGAGACTATTAGTTTAACCATCGGTCTTCCATTTGTCTATTTAATTGCTTCCACAACTTTTTTTCAGACGATTTTTACATTATGGAATTCCTCCTTCCTGGTGATGATAATGGGGATTGTTTTCACTACAATTATCTATTCAGGAGGATTTTTACTCATATATGCCGTTAGTGATTCTCTAGCCCGGCAGCATTGGAGTAACAAGTTAACTGTTACTGACCAAATACTTCAGGGAAAATTTTTAACCATAGAAACAGGAAAAGCAATTTACCGTGGCATATTTTTAGGAGTAGTTTCATTAAGTTTCTATGTCTTCACGCTTTATATATCGCATCTGTACCTGAATAGTAAACTAACTATTGATGAGAATCTGGAATACTCTTTTACCATCATATTCCCTGTTTTGACCTTTACTTTAGCAACCATCTATAAAGCAGTTTACAATGAGTTCTTTTTCAGATTATTTGGCCTCTCAGTTGCCAAAAAATGGTTAAAGAAGAATTATCTGATCATTTTAATAGGAATTATTTTTGCTGTTGTTATCACTCCAGAATTAAAATCTGGAAATAAACTGCTCCAATTTTTTATAATGAGTGTACCTGCTTTTCTTTTCACCTATTTTTTTGTTCGTTTTGAGATAGCAACAACCATCATTGGATATTTTACCTATCATATTTTATCAAAGGCAGTTGTCTATTCCCATACAACCGAACCATTTTTTAAGGAATTCGGGGTGGGTTTATACTTGGTACTGGCAGGAATAGTATTAATCGGTGCACTTCCTTTATTATTTAGAAAAAAGGAGCAGGAGATAATTCAACCACTGGTACCTGATTATATACGCCGGAAAGAAGAAAAAGAGAGATTATTACGTGAGCTTGAAATTGCCCGTAATGTCCAGCAAAAGTTTTTACCTTCCACGACCCCCAGGATAGAGAATTATGATATTGCCGCACACTGTCAGCCGGCCTGGGAGGTTGGCGGAGATTATTTTGACTATTTTCCTATTACCAAGGACCAACTCGGGATTGTCATTGGGGATGTTTCAAACAAAGGTGTGTCCGCAGCATTTTATATGACAATGGTAAAAGGGTTTTTAAAAGCCTTAGCGAGTCATCATACAAGCCCCGCAGAACTTCTATGCGAGGTAAATACTTTATTTTACGACAATGTCGAAAGGGGCCATTTTGTATCATTAATTTATGGTAATTTAAATATTAAAACCGGTGAATTTACTTTTTCCAGAGCGGGTCACAATCCAGTATTACTACTCTTCGGCAAATCTAAAAGGGGAAAATGGTTTACCCCAAAAGGAGTTGGTGTTGGCATTTTACCTGAGAGTAAATTTCGCTCGACCATCAGTGAAAAACAAATTCAATTAAATGCTGATGATATACTCATCCTTTATACAGATGGATATCCTGAAGCAATGAATGAGAATAAACAAGAGTATGGCGAAGAGAATCTACTTCATTTAATTGAAATACATAAAAATCTTTCAGCTGAAGACATTATTCAACAATTGGAGAAATCCATTAAACTGTGGGAAGGGAATCAATCTGCTCTGGATGACCGAACAGTGATTGTTATTAAAAGGCTATCCTAATTATGAATTAAATTCGATCAGTCCAGTTGTCCTGAAAATTTTTTAAATACCAGATCTATAATAATGTATACGTGAGTCCAATTCCGAGGTATTGTTTAATTTGTCTTTTGGAAGAAAGATCCTTATCATAATATAACTGGAAATTAAAACTAAAAGAGATATACTTAATCACTTCGGCGGTCAACAGATTATCCCATCTTACATCGATTTCATCAAAACCTTTCAAGTTGGAAAATATCTCCAGACTGGTTGCATAAGCAACGGTTTGTTTCAGTGCCACACCCAAACGAGTATCAAAATAATCAACTGGTTGATATTTTAAACCGGCACTTTCAATAAAATAACCGGGATTCATAAATTTTGAGATGATCGTTTTAGGATCGGTGGTGTAGTCATATCCATTGGCAAACTGACTACGACCAGTTACTGATAAATAGGCATTAAACGATTTCTTTAAGTGACGAGCTAATTCGGTTGCAAGATATATTTCATCGGCAGATTTCTTAGCTTCGTCATCTCCAGCCTTCGATTTGCCGTACTCGAATTTCGCATTATTGGTCCAGGTATATTGATTTCTTTTATAAATACCGGCTCCGATGAAATTAAACAACCAGGCCCAGCTGTTTTCACCGCCTTGCGTCCAGTTGTCAAAACTCGTCTGGGTAAAATTCAGCTTTCCAACCGCGATTTTATTCCAACCCATTACCAGAGAATCTAACTTTGCTTCTTGAGTATAAGATGTACTATTTAGCATTAAACAAATTAATAAAAGTACAAATATCGTTCCTTTCATTTTACATCCTTTCAGATAATAATTAATGCATGGAGATTGATAAGAATTCTAAAAAATAAGTCGAAAATGTAATTAAATACTGCTTGAGACACAACTCAATTTTAAAACTGCCATGGAATACTTATAAAAATATGCCAGTGCGCTTACATCTTCTGAAACAATCATTATCCAAATACATTCCGATTTAAATTTTTTAAATGTGTGTCGAATATATATCCATTAACGACTGTTTCAATGGGAAGGACTTTCAGGGCATAATTATACTTTTTTCATATCATAAGGAAAATAAAAAAATATAAGAATGAATTATCAACACAAAACAAAAGAACAGTTAATCGAAGAAATAAATAGATTAAATGATAGAATTAGGCATTTAGAAAAAACTATTCATGATGTTTCTTCACCAGAGATTGAAGTCAGATCGAACACTTGTGATACTATTTTAATCGGTTCCTGGGAATTTGATATTAACAATGGAAAAATATTTTATACTAGGGAACTGGAAAAAATTTTAGGACTGAACAGTAAGCAAAAAATTCATTCTTTAAATGACATTGTTCAATTTGTATATGAAGAAGACCGTTGGCAATTTCAACAAACCTTAGGAAAGGCCATTTCTGAGAAGGATTCATTTTCACTTTTCACTCGGTATCAGAATTCTGATGGTGCAATTGTCAAGACATTAACTCAGGTTGAACCTATCTTGAGAAATAATAAACATATCAAGATGTTGGGAAACATTTTAGATTTATCGAAATTTAAAAAACTACACCTCAATCCATTGGATGAGTACAACCAATATCAAATCCTTTTCGAACTTTCACCCAGTGGTATAATTGTGGAGGATGAGACAGGTACAATTATCGATGTCAATCCATCTTTTTGTCAGGCACTGGGATATACTTGTCAGGAGCTCATCGGAGAAAAAGTACATATACTAGCTCATCCAGATGTCAGACATCAAGTAGATTCAAATATCTCCCAGTTGCTTTCAGGAAAAGTGCTTAAACACAATGAAAAAAGTATCAGAAAGGATGGTGCCATTCGTTTCATGGAACTTAACGAGACCAAAATTACTCTCTCCAATGGTAAAGCCGGGATATTATGTATTGCAGAAGATGTTACCGAAAAAGTTAAAGCACAGGAAGAGAGAATACAAAGAGAGAAATTACAGGGTGTACTTGAAATGGCTGGGGCAGTATGTCATGAGATCAATCAACCGCTCACCACTATTTATATTTCTTCTGACCTGGTACTGGATTTCTCAAACAAAAAAAATCTGAAGGAAAATGTAGCGATAATAAAAAATGAAGCAATCAGAATAGGTAAAATCACTGAAAAATTAATGAATATTACCAAGTACGAAACAAGAGACTATATAAACGGTTTTAAAATATTTGACCTGGATAAGGCATCCCGAGAAAAGAAAAAGAGAGAGGAATAATGGCAGGGGCAAAATATACCCCTGCTAATATCCTCCTCAATAAAGTTTCCTCAAAACCTTTAATTGTTTAATTATGCTGGTATAAATGGACATCCCGTTGTGGGAATGGTATAGAAATACCCTCTTTATCAAATGTTAGTTTTACTTTTTCCTGCATATCAAAATAAACATTCCAAAAATCTGCACTATTCACCCATACTCTAACGACAAAATTTACCGAACTTTCTCCCAGCTCAGAAATTGCAACGAGGGGTTGGGGATCTTTTAATATTCTCTCGTCCTCACCCACCAGGCGGTTTAAAATGTTTTTCGCTTTACGGAGATCATCCTGATACCCAATACCAAAAGTCATATCAACTCTTCGCTGGGATTCAGCAGTGAAATTGGTTAGCGTTCCACCAGATAATTGACCATTAGGAATATAAATGGTTTTGTTATCAAAAGTCTTTAAGATAGTATTGAGTATATGAATGGCATGGACCTTTCCGATAAATCCTTGTGCTTCAATCACATCACCTACTCTGAATGGTTTAAAAAATAAAATCAACAGACCTCCGGCTAAATTACCCAGACTTCCCTGTAAGGCAAAACCAACCGCCAGACCAGCGGCACCGAGCACGGCAATAAAAGAAGTAGTCTCAATCCCGATCATTGAAGCCACACTGATGATCAAGATAATTTTCAGAAAAACACCAGCGAAACTAACCGAAAATTTGCGTAAAGATTCATCCGTCTGGGCTTTTTCCATCGCTCTATTGATACCACTGACGAACAGCTTGATAACTCTAAGACCAATGAGTAAGACAATAATAGCTAACAGCAATTTAGGCAGATAAACCATTATCTGTTCTATCGCTGTATTCACATATTGTTGTATTGATGCAAATTCTTCCATTAAATCTCCTTTATTTTTTATGATTGTATTTAATAAAGTTAAAATATATTGATTGATAAAAAAGTGGGAAATTATAAGAAATAATTCAAGCAAAATCCATAAAAAAAAGCGATAACAGAATTATCTGTTATCGCTTCATGTCATCAAATCAGAAATGAAGAATTATTTTAAGCGGAAAAATTCAATCCTTCTATTCTTCGCCCGTCCTTGGGCGGTAGTATTGGGTGCTATGGGATGCTCAGGTCCAAATCCCATAGTACGGATCCGGGCAGCATTGATACCCTGGTTCATAAGATATATTTTCACAGCGTCAGCCCTTTGCTTGGAGAGACGCATATTTAACTGATAACCTCCCGTATTGTCAGTATGTCCTCTGATTTCAACTTCTATTTTGGGATTATCTTTTAGGGTACGTACAACTTTGTCCAGAATAAACCTCGAATTAGCGGTTAAGTCGGCACTACCCAAGGCGAAGTAAACACCTTCTAACACTATTGACTCTCCTTTTTCCACGGCGATTTCCGGTTTCTTATCAGGACAACCATCATTATCCTCATAATTGTTAAAAGTTTCTCTGGTATTTTGACCAGCCGCTACTGTTTCATCCGTACCGGGACATTCATCATTTATATCTAAAATACTATCCGCATCATTATCGGGATCAGGCGCACCATCTTTATCCTGGAATTTGTCAAAATCCTCCGGATCATTTGGCGCCTGGTCTTCAGTATCCAATATACCATCACCATCATTATCTGGATCGGGAGCTCCATCCTCATCCTGGAACCCATCTCTATCCTCCGGTATCATCGGTTCTTTATCAACTTTATCTGGAACGCCGTCTTCATCATTATCCAGATCCGGGGCCCCATCAGTATCCTGAAACCCATCGAAATCTTCAGGGCGCAAGGGATCCAGATCTTCTCTATCTATAATTCCATCTCCATCAGTATCTTTTGGTTTACCGAAGTGGAAAGAAATACCAACATAGGCCGAAAGGTAACTGTCATTTGCTGAACCTTGCGCCAGATCATCCAGATAGTCCAAAAATGTTAGATGATAAAGACCTTCCAGATCAATAGAAAGGTTCTCTCTGAAGAAGAAGGAAACACCAGCACCAAGGGGTATACCAATCCCTTCACGTTTATATGATCTATCTTCATTGCTGGGAAGTTTTTGTCCATCCTCGTCCACTGGATTAAAATGATACCCTTCAACACCCACCGTCAGGAATGGACTTACCACATTTTTAGCTAAAGGACGATACTTGAACACAAAGGCCAGCCAGTGGATGTTTGTTTCAAAGTAATATTCGTCTTTCTGTCCCTGAATAATAGAATTATATCCCAATAGACCAATACCGTATTTCTGGGCGAACCATAATTCCAGTGATAAACCAGCATATGGTGTTAATTCCAAATCCTTCACATCACCAAAATAAGTGGTTGTTCCTCCTTTCAGCCCTAAAGTAAAATCTTGGCTCAGCAAGTGAGGATAATATAAAATCAAGCTGAAGATTACCAAAACTATGAAAATCCTGATCAAACGCATGGTTTACCTCTATTAAAAAAATTGTTTTATATTAAATTTCTGAGAATTGTAAACTTTTCACATTGTGTTTTTCTAAACAATTATCCTATAATATCAATTAAAAAATTGTGCTCATAAACTTCATGATATATTTTCGGCCATTAACTGGTAAAAGATTATTTTTTTATTGAATTTATGCTCTATACATCACCGCTTCACTAAATAAAGCGAGAATGGTATTTCTGAAATTATCATTTTATATTAATAAAAATTTTAATTTAACCAAATAGTATCTGGAGTTATACATGCAAGCATTAATATCACAAAATAATATGGAAAAGTGGGCTTCATATCTACTTGAGTATTCCCTGGATGGACTCACATCTGATGACGTGGTGATGGTAAAGGGAGAACATATCTGTTGGCCTCTCATATCGGTCCTGCAGGATAAAATAATTGCTGCCGGGGCAATAGCCGACATCAAACTGGTACCCCCAGACAATGATCGTGGCAAAGTATGGGGAGCATCTATGGCAAAATATGGAACCCTGGATCAGATAAAAAGAGTACCAAAATGGTACGAAGAAAGATATAAGGCAATGACGAAGTATATTGAAGTACTGGGAGCAGAGAAACCAGAATTATTTGCAAATCTACCCGAAGATACCACTCAGGCTATAATGCGCGAGGACGAACCCTTTAAAAGTATTCGATTGACCAAACCCTGGGTATTAACGCTTTATCCAACCCAGGGATTTGCAGACTTAGAGGGGATGACCCTTAAAGAATATACCGATATTATTGTAAAAGCTTCAATTATCGATCCTCGTAGTCTTGAATACATTGAAGAAGATATTTATCAGTTAATGAGCAAAAGTAGAGAAATACGCATCCAAACAATCCATCCAGAAAATGGAAAGTTATTGGAACTTCGGATGAGTATTGCTAACAGGAACATCATAAAATGTACCGGCAAACTGAATTTCCCCGACGGTGAAGTTTTTACTAGTCCAGATGCCAATACAGTGGAAGGTGAAATATTTGTTGATCTACCGGTATTTTATAGCGGGACAATTATTGAAGGGATCTATTTAAAATTTGAAGAAGGGATAATTACCAGTTATAAAGCAAATAAGGGATCTGAAACCTTGAAAAAAATCATTGAAACAGATAATGGTTCCCGTCGCCTTGGGGAAGTTGCTCTGGGAATGAACAACGGGATTGAAAGAGTTTTGAAGCACCCCTTATTTGTTGAAAAAGTGGGAGGTACACTGCACATTGCGATAGGTGCCAGTTATCCCGAATGTTATATAGATGATCCTAACTCTGAAGCAGGTAAAAAGGAAAAAGAAGGTTATTTGAAGAAGGGCATCATGAACAAATCAGCCCAACATGTAGATATTGTGATCGATTTCCGGGAGGGTGGGGTAGGTAAAGCGGTATATATGGATGATACAAAACTGACCCTAAAGGATAATATTTGGGTAGTACCAAAATAGGTGATGAATTCATCAAGTTAATTAAGAAGGAGGAGGTTCTGTTATGGCAGTTGCTCTTATTACCGGTGCCAGTTCTGGTTTTGGCGAGAGTTGTGCAAGACGCTTTGCAAAAGAGGGTTGGAATCTTATTCTCGCCGCCCGGAGAGATGAAAGAATCAGAAAACTAAAACAAGAGCTTAATAAAATTTGTGAAGTTTATCTCCTTAAACTTGATGTTCAAGATCTTAATGCAGTACAACAAGCCATACAAAATTTACCGAAGGAATTTCAGGAAATAGAGGTGTTGATTAATAATGCGGGTCTGGCATTGGGATTAGAGCCTGCCCACAGAGCAGATCTGAATGACTGGGAAACCATGATCAATACCAATATCAAAGGGCTTATTTATTGTACCCGTACAGTTCTCCCACTCATGGTACAGCAAAATCACGGTCATATCATTAACATTGGATCCATAGCCGGGAACTGGCCATACCCCGGTGGAAATGTATATGGGGCAACCAAAGCATTTGTTCAGCAATTTTCCAGAAATTTACGCTCTGACCTATTGGGAACAAAAATCCGGGTTACAAATATTGAGCCCGGCCTGGCAGAAACAGAGTTTTCCATCGTGCGTTTCAAAGGAGATAAAGCAAAGGCTAATCAGGTCTATAAAGGAGCAACTCCGTTATATGGAGAAGATATAGCTGAAATCGCCTATTGGGTGACCTCTCTTCCCCCACATGTAAATATAAATAGTGTGGAAGTGATGCCGACCGACCAGGCCTGGGGACCTTTATCGGTCTCGCGGAGAGAATAGTATCAAATCAAGACAAATCAACAACTCCAGCACACAAAGAGATAAAATTCAAATTATATCGATTAATTATTCATAAGTCGCTTCATATAAAATGACACTTTTTTCTTATTTTGATCAACAATAAACGCCCACCAATAAGTTTGAGGTGCTGGAAAAATTACCAATATAATTGAATGAATAAGTTTCTTAATTTTGATTCTAAAAAAAGTCTTTAATTTAATAGCTTGTTTCTAATCCTAAAACAATGATTAAAATCTGAAAAGTCAATGTCAATAGCATGAGTCAATATAATTCCCATATAAAAGAGACCTTAAAACTGGCCTATCCAGTTACTATAGGACAGCTGGGGCACATCTTGCTTGGAGTGGTGGATAGTGTCATGGTAGGGAAAATAGGTGCGGTTCCGCTAGCAGCATCTTCTCTGGTAAATGGACTGGTTTTTCTGATCGTGGTATTTGGCCTGGGAATGAGTCTGGCCATAACACCTTTAGTTGCCATCGCCAAAGGTAGAGAAGATCACAAGCAATGTGGAATTATCCTCAGACAAGCCCTGCTGATCAATACCGCTTTTGCTCTATTTCTCAATGGATTGATCTTTGTGCTGGCAGACATGATATTTTATCTCAATCAACCACCGGAGGTAGCAATACAAGCTGCATCCTATACCAAAATATTGAGTTTTTCTATCTTACCATTCATGATATTTCAAAGTTACCGGCAATTCATTGAAGGCCTATACTATACAAAACCAGCCATGTATATTTCCATCATTGCCAATCTTTTCAATGCTTTTGGAAATTGGGTTTTTATCTACGGTAATCTGGGATTTCCCGCATATGGACTGGATGGTGCCGGTTATTCCACCTTTTTCACACGTTTATTTATGTCGCTAGCAATGATGCTATATGTTATTTCTTCTAAGCGTTTTAAAGATTATGAACCAATCTTTCGCTTCAGAAATATCAACTGGGGAGTTATTCAAAGATTATTTTCCATCGGTATCCCTAGCGGATTCCAGCATTTCTTTGAAGTAGGTGCTTTTGCTTTCTCAGCCGTAATGATTGGTTGGTTGGGAAGCATTCAGCTAGCAGCCCATCAAATCGCCTTGAGTATGGCTTCAATCACCTTCATGAGTATTTTGGGAATTTCTGCAGCAGGAACAATAAGAGTGGGAAATGCATTGGGAAGGGAAAATCTGAAAGAAGTTCGTTATGCCGGTTTCGGTGCATTGCTTCTTGCCGGTAGCATCATGGGAACATTCGGTGTTATTTTTATCATATTCCGGAATGTGCTACCAACATTCTATATTGAGAATGCTGAAGTAGTGCAGATCGCATCGGTTCTTATTATCGTTGCGGCTCTTTTTCAAATCTCTGATGGAGTTCAGGCAGTTGGACTGGGAATTTTAAGAGGAATAACTGATGTGAGAGTCCCCACCCTGATCAGTTTCACTGCCTACTGGATCCTGGGGGTTCCCACTGGTTATCTGCTCGGTTTCACTTTTGGTAAGGGTGTACTTGGAATTTGGATTGGTTTATTAATAGGATTATCAGTGGCCGCTTTCTTTTTTACCCTGCGTTTTCACTGGAAAACAAAATTAAGAACCGAAATATAATGAAAAGATTTTTTCCCTTTTTTTATTCACAATTTCCCAAGATTTTTTCTTAACTTACTCTCACTATCTGGAAGACTAGAAAATTGTTATGGATATGATAAAAGGAAACGACAATATTTTATCAATTAAGATAATTATTACGATCAAACAAAATCAGGAATTTATACTTTTTAATTAATTTTCAATTTTTCCAGATAACTATAAAAGGAGTAAAAGTTATGAGATTTTCAATTTCATCTCTTGCAATTATTTTAACATCTCTGTTAAGTTTTACCTTTACTAGTTTTACCCAAAATACTCAACCGTCATCAAAAGAGAATAAGATGCCGGTATTTTGACTGGTTATTAAAACAGAAGCCTATCTGAACATTAAAAATCTTCTGGTAGAATTGAATGAAAATTGACATTATACATTCGTTCAAATCCAGACTCTTGCTACTTCTGCTAATTGGTCTGATTTTTATTACTATTTCTATTATTCCGGGAAGTTTCAACAAATGGTTGGAAAACAGCTTTTTAGATATCCTGTTTAAAATTAGAGGTTCTCGCCAATTATCAGATAGAATCCTTTTTATTTTTATTGGGCAGGAAGATGTTAACCAGTTAGGAAACTGGCCCTTGACCCGAGATTATCATGCCTATCTTACCCACAAACTAAAGGAAGCCGGTGCAAAAGCTATTGGTTTTGATATCCTTTTTCAAAGTCCAGACAGGGAATATCCTGAATATGATCAGATGCTCTCGACATTTTTTCGGGAGGCGGGGAATGTATGTTTACCAATGACTTTTGAGAGAATATTCCAGATAGCTCAAGATAGCCGAACAAAATATTCAGGTGAGAATCCGGATCTCCCCTTTCCCCTCTTGCAAAAAGCGGTTGCAGGTATTGGATTCAGTAATTTCCAATCAGAGGTGGTCATCCGGGAGGTACCTTTGGTTGTGACGCAGCAGGACTGCACATTTCTTTCTTTTGGGGCAGAATTAGCAAGACTCTACCTGAATGGGCCAGAACCACCCAAAATAGAGCCAGACAAGATACAAATTATCGATCAATCCGGAAATCTTTTAAATATCCCCATCTCAAGCAGCGGAAATATTAAACTCAATCATTTTGGAACAATTCATGATCTTAAAAGCATAAGTATGGTTGATCTTCTGAAAAGTAATAAATACGATAGCCAAGTTTTGGATAAGCTGATTATAGTTGGTGTAACAAAACCCGGGATATCCATTTTAAAAGCAACTCCACTCTCACCAATCTTACCTGCTACCTTAATCCACGCTACAGTGGCTGAAAATATCATTATGCAGAATTATTTAAGAAACCTAAATCACATTTTTCACTGGTTTATCCTCCTAATTTTTGCCCTTCTTCCTTTGGGAATTTGGAAAATATCTCACAACAAGCTGAAAATTTTACTGATTGTTTCTACTCCATTTTTTTACTGGATAACCGCTTCAATCTTATTTTCCCAGAAATATTTAATTATGCCTTTATTTTACCCGACTCTGATATTTATGATTGCTAATATCCCGCTCTATCTGGTCGACAGGAAAAAACATCTCCTTAAACATACCAGTATGAGAAATCTTCTACAGGATCAGGTGCGGCAAAAAGAGACAGAATTAAAAGATGCAAAGAGCAAATTAAAGGAGTCTCAACGTTTATTACTTGATAAAGATAGACATTCTGAGGAACTGCTTCACCTGGCTGATGAACGGGAGAAAGCAATATTAAAACTGGAAAGCGAGTTAAGGGATCTTCACGCTTATTTAATCCCGGAGAAATCCCATTCCCTTGAAGAATTTGACGATATCATATACAGCCAGGACAGTAAATTACATGAAGTATTAGATTTAGTCGATCGAATTCGCTCGGATGATATTCCGGTACTAATCATTGGAGAAACAGGATCGGGCAAAGAGTTAATAGCACGAGCTATACATAAAACCAGCCTGCGAAAGGAGAAACAATTTATCGCCATCAATTGTGGTGCCTTAACTGAGACTTTATTGGAAAGTGAATTATTCGGACATGAAAAGGGGAGTTTTACTGGTGCCTACACCAGACGACGAGGGCGATTCGAAATGGCAAATGGGGGGACCATATTTCTCGACGAAATCACCGAAACTTCCGCAGCATTTCAGGCAAAGTTATTGCGGGTACTCCAGGAAGGAACCTTTGAGAGAGTAGGAGGTGAACAGACTATTCAGGTGAATGTACGAATTATTACGGCTAGCAATCAGGATCTATCCGCTGCAATTGAAAAAGGAGAATTCAGATCAGATCTTTTTTACCGCTTGAATGGTTTTCCCATTAAAATTCCGTCGTTAAGAGAAAGAGTAAATGATATCGCCCTTTTATCAAATCATTTCCTTCAAAAATACGAGTATTCCCTTGTGCAAAGCATTTCCGATCAAGCCATGACTGTCTTGAAATCACATAAATGGCCCGGTAATGTGCGAGAACTTGAGAATACCATTAGAAGAGCGGCGATAATTGCCAGGAGCGAAAATCGGGATATGATTCGTTTAACTGACCTGCCGGAAGAAATATGGAAAGAACAAACATTTGATACAGTGAACCAGATTTATCAACCTTTCGAAATCCAAATGCTCGAAATCTTGCGTTCCTTTAAATTCTCACACGCTGCCATCAGCAAGACGGCGAAAGTACTGGGAAATAAGGATCGGGGAACAATAACAGAGCATCTGCGGGGTATTTGCTTCAAGGAGGTGGTACAAGCAAATTTTGATATTCATGCCGCAGCAAAAAAGATGAGTTCCAGTGATGAAGAGGAAATTAACAAAAGAATAGAGAATAAAATAAGGGGATATATCAATAATCTATTTCCCCTACCGGAAATTTCCGGGCTTGACCAATCAGAAATAGCTCTTCTCTCCCAATTTAAAGGTCTACCTCAAAAATATCACTCCTTTTTAATTCAATTGGTATACCATCTTCAAAGTAAAAAAGCATAAAAATTTGATATAAACTTCTTCATTTATGCGGGTTTTTCCCGCATTTCATTTTAAATTCCCCAAATAGACCCTGTTACTTTCCAACTCTTCAACAATATATATCTCATTGATAATCAATATCTTATCACACTATTTAAGCGAACAATTTATGTTGGTATGGCATTTGAAGGATACTTTCGTAAGAGCGAATAAAATAGGAGACCACCTATGAAGTTCAAATCTTTAGCCATTATGATTATTCTCATTATTTTCTCCCTGTCATCAACACATTTTTTGTATGCCGAATACTGGCCAAAAACTGGTATTGGCTTAAAAGGGTGTTACTGGGATTTTGTTAATGAATCGAATGGAATCAGGATATCTAATTACTGGGGATCTACGGAAGTCACAGTAAGTGGGTATGGAGGTGGTATATTCCTCCTCTCACAAACAAATCGTCATATATTTCTTGAATTTACCCTGGGAGCGGTAAGCAGTGTTCACAACTACACTGTTTACGGTTTAAATGAAAATACCGGAACAATATCAATTATTGAAATTCTATTCGGTGGCCGCTATAATCTGTTCCCGGAAGAAGTCCAGACAAATATCCGACCCTATGTTTCTTTTGGTGGTGGGGCTTATCTCATAAATGACACTTTTGTCCAACAAAATAACTTCCCTTATGAGCAAATAGTATCTATTGAAACCAACGTGAGACCCGGTGGTTATGTCGGTTTCGGATTTCTATTCCTTTTTACAAAGAGTTTCGGTATGAATTTTGATATGCGATATCAATTTGTGGATTTCCAGAGAGAAGATTTGCAAAGTGGTTTTGAATTTGGAATAGGATGCGTGGTCTTATGGGGCGGAGCAAAATAACAAACCTTTATAATAGAAAACCATTTATCAATGAAAGGAGATTCAAATGAAATCATTAAGTGTATTTATGTTCTTATTCTTGGGTATTATCACACAGTCTGTTTTTGCTCAGACAAAAACTGATGAAACTAAGAAGACAGTAGAGAAGACTTCAGGAGACACAACCTATTCTGAAACTGTTATTATCAGTGAGAGTGAAGACATTACACCACGAAACGACATGATTGTGATTAATCCCTTGAAATTTTTCCTGTTTTATAATCTTACCTATTTCCATCGCATAAATCCAAAGGTGGCAATCGGGATTGGGTTCCAGATGCCAACTATTAAAGATTTAGATGGCTTTGGATTCAATGCCGAAATGAGGATTTATCCCTCCAGGAGATCACTTCGTGGTTTTTACATTGCCCCAAATATTTCTTATAACAAATTGATGACGGAAGATGCTGAGACATCGCCTTTCTCCATTGGTGCTTTAATTGGATGGCAGTGGTTTCCCGGTACTGACTTTGCCATTGGATTAGGCATTGGTATTGATTACTACACGGGTACGGTAAAAGAGGGCGATGAATTTGAAAATTATAGTGGCAAGGTCCCTGCAGTTCGCTTTGATATTGGATACGCATGGTAAATAATTTAGTCTAGAATATAATAAAATGAATATTTTCTTAAAAATCCTCTGGTAGATGAAGAGATAAGAAAATATATTATAACTGGATACATAAAATGGTAAGAGTTAACCAAGTAAAATCTTCATTTCACATTGTGAACAGGTATCAAATGAATCATTTTCATTTCATCAGAATTCTTACCATCCTTCTGTGTATTTCAGGAGTGGTCAGGGCTCAGGGAATTGCCCGTCCTAATAGTGCGGGAATCCGTTTCGGTTCCTGGAGTAAGGATTTGAGCGGATTCAGGTTTTTTTCAACAGGGCAGGAAGGTCTTGGCGCTTCGGTCAGCACTTTTTTTTATTTCACAACCCATTTTATAAATAACTGGTATTGGGAGTTTAATATTGGCGGTATTGGTGATGCGGTGATCAATGCAGAAACAGAAGAAGTCACAGAAATAACTGGATTCGTCCCCATGGTTTTCGGTCTAAGAAACGACTTCCTGTTTCATCAGTCCCCAGGAAGATTTCAACCTTATTACAGTTTCGGGTTGGGTCCATACATTCTCGCAACTGAAACAAATACCTATGAAGGCACCGAGACGGAAACTGCTTTAAAATTCGGAATGTATGGTGGTACCGGTATTAACCTGAATTTCACCAGCTGGTTTGCCTTTAATGTGGATCTTAAATATCATTTTATCAATATGTCCATAGGTAGTCCTGCCAGTGGATTCAATCTCAACTTCGGGATTTCGTTCATGTGGGGCAAAAAGCGTGAAATATTTCGCATAAGGGAAACCAGATTGATCGTTTCTGATATATATCCATCATATTATTATTTCTATAATACGTACCCCCTTGCTTTGGTCACTGTTCAAAATACCGCCGGTTTTCCCATTGAGGTGAATGTGCGGAGTAAGGTCTCGCCATTTTCCAGTCGGGTAAAAGAGAGCGGCTTCATTGAACTGCCAGAAGGTGAGACCAAGGATATTCCGGTAATGGCAATTTTTGAATCAAATATTACAGAAATATCGAAACGGGAACCCGCTGTCCTGGATATTGAAGTAGAAGGAAGAGCCGGCACAATCCATACAGAGCAGATTAGCGCCCAGATAATGGTGCATTCCCGCAATGCCTGGGATGGTCAGACCGAGAAATTAAGTTTCTTTGTCACACCAGATGTTACTGAAATCATTCAGTTCAGTCGAAATCTGGTGAATACGATAGTCGATTCTCAACAGATAAAAGTAAAAAATATACTATATGCTAAATCTATTTTTAATGAATTAAGTGCGCAAGGTCTTCGTTATCAGAGCGACCCGAATATTCCCTTCTACCAGGATGACAGAGTACAGTTTCCCGACGAGACATTAAAAATGGGCAGTGGTGACTGTGATGACCTCACCGTGCTTTATGCATCCTTATTAGAAAGCCTTGGCATTAAAACAGCTTTTGTGGAAGTACGCGATCCGGAGAAAGAACTGGCTCATCTCTACCTGATATTCGATAGCGGTGTTTCAGAAGAATATAAACATCTCGTCAGCTCCAATGAAAAACGTTACCTGATTCGGGAAAATCACGCAAATAAAACATCTGTCTGGATACCTGTCGAAACAACCCTCATTACCAGAGGATTTGAGGAAGCCTGGAAGGCAGGCGCTCTGAATTATTTACAAGAAGCGCAAATGAAAAATGGACTTTCTGAAGGATGGGTGCAAGTTATTGATGTAAAGTAAGAGTACCCTTTTAATTTTAACCCGGAGTTTAGCAATGAAGAACTTATTTAACATATTCATTTTCATTTCATTGATTATTAATTCGAGTATTGCTTTGGAAGTAAAGGTTATT
>SMTZ1_10008514_pt1 | contig 17255 bp, 22 predicted proteins | sample DeeMarSWOR136_30_FD_25667 | JGI IMG/M metagenome (IMG submission 25667)
AAAGTTGCGATTCTCTACATAACCCATGACATTGCATTAGCGAGACATGTCTGCCAAAGAATGGCAGTGATGTACCTTGGCAAGATAATGGAAATGGGAGCTGTCGAGAATGTAGTTTATGAACCACTCCATCCCTATACAAAAGCTTTGATATCAGCTGTGCCAAGCGCTGACCCAACTGCCAAACGGATCGCGGCTGTGTTAAAAGGAGAGATCCCAAGTCCAGTTAATCCACCATCAGGCTGTAGGTTCCACACCAGATGCCCTGAATACATTGGAGACATATGCAAGGCAAAGGAACCGGAGATGATAGATGTTGGTAAAGGGCACTACGTTGCATGCCATCTTTACCGTAAGAAATAGTTCCAGACTCCCAACAGGAATCGAAAAATAAGCCTTGAATTGAGTTGTTTTTCATGCTCGCTGGAGCTCTAGAGTCTTGCAAAGCCTTATATACACTTTTTCCCACCTAAGAGAAAAAGACGTCAGAAAGGGTTAATTATGGCTACTAGCACAGCTAAAATCGCAGCACGATTATGTTTGATTGGTACTGTGTTGGTTTTTGCAAACGTTCTTGTGATAGCATATAACGGGTCTTCAGTAATTCTTTCTTCGTACCCTGTGTCAAGTGTGGAAGAGCTTGTAAATCCTGGGCGACCATTTTGGCTAAGAATTGCTTTCGGTGTCCAAAGCTTTGTAGCGGGCCCTGCGATAGTTTTATGGGGAATTATTTCAGTCATTGCACTCATATCAGCAATATTATTGTATCGTAATCCAGATAGACCGACGATGTATGGATCCGCCATTTTCGTCCTTTCAGTGCTCTCATTTCTAGCTGGAGGAGGATTCATAATCGGTTCAATTCTTGCCATACTGGGAAGTGGAATAGGCTTTCAGTGGAAGAGCTCTTTAGAAGAAACCTTTTTCGGAAAGCTTTTTCGAGTGGCAAGACTGGATTCAAAGGTGTTTTTATCAATAAAAGAAGACGAGAAATTGTTGCGTACGGCAACCTTCCTGTTTATATTTATAAACTTCTTGAGTGGACTGGGAAATAATCTCTATACAATCAACGTACAAGCGATTACAGGTTCTCTGGATGTCGCTTCAAGAATTCTTTTGCTCGGAGAAACAGTATTTGCATATGGAGGTCAATCCATGCTTTATCTGCCCATGATATATATCGGTCTCTCGGTATTGAAATGGATGCTATTATCTTTATTGATCTATGTACTTGGTGCAAAACTTGTTGGGAGAACCGTTGAGTTTGATGCGGTCGCGCGCGTAACTGCCTTTGCATATACACCGATCATCTTTCAGATTTTCATGCCATTTGTCTTTTCAAATCAGCCCTTCTTGACAGCTCAGTGGCCCTTGCTGGTTTTCTTTGTGACAAACCTCTGGATGATTGTTGCTTTGCTATTCGCCATAAAAGCCTTGTTCCAAATCGGCATGAGAAAAGCTCTTGGCACGATTTTGTTTGTAGGACCGATTTACTGGATTCTCACCTATAAGTTTCTAATCCCATTTGTGTTTCCCTTCGGCCAAATACCTGGATTTGTGTTTATCTTAAATCCCATAGAAATGGTATTTGCGCTTTTTTCAATGTCAATTTTGTTATCTTTTTTCTTGGGAGCTTTTTCAAAACGATGAGTGTTTAGGCCTTTTTGGTGAGCTCTTTTTCTTCTTCTTTGCGTTTTTCTATTACCCATTCTTTATATCCTGCGGCAACGCCCCATAAAATTACTAGTAGAATCGTTGCGATTGTGTTGTAGGGAAATGGTAGATTCAGTATAATCCACAAGACAGCTAAAGGAGTTGCAATTATTAGGAAAATTACAAGAATTATTATCCATAGCCATCTTTCAGTTAATATGCCAGACATAATTCGAATTTACATTCCCTTTATATTTAATCTTTTGTTTCTTGTGTCTCGCAGCCTTTGCATACCTTTTCGGTCATAGTATCAGAGAGAGCCCCATTAGGACAGATGAAGTTGCCTTCCATAAATCCCTCTCGAAAATTTCTTAAGTCTTTGACAGTCAGTTCCACGGAGAACCTTTGCCATATACAGATTTGAAAAGTGCAGAGGTCGGGATCTGAACCCCACTCACAATGGAGATATATACGCCTGCACTAAGCGTTAGTAACAGATAGGTCATAGGAGTCGCGATATACGTGTGTGCAAAGTTTTATTTCCTATCACATCTATTTTCATTGGTGATTAAATTGGGTATGGGAAAAGGCTCCAAGAAAAAACCAATGACCAAGAAAGAAAGAGAGGCAAAAAGAAAAAAGCATAAAGAGAAACGCTCGAAATAACGACATGTGCGTACATGGAAAACTTAACAGGGCAAGGCTTTGAAAATATCGGCACAAAAGTAGGTGGTATGGCGGCTAAGTTAGGTGTGTAGGCGACTTAGGTAGTTGAGAAGACAAAGCTGTCAGATGGGATTTATGGAATATACTCTAGAAAATGGCATGGAAATTATGGATTCAGAGACAAAACACTTCGGCATATGCAGGTGGATAGGTCAAGACGGAAAAACCGTAGCTGTGCAATGTAATAGAAGACGTCATGAAAAAAGAACGCTGTCTTTCAGGTACGAATCAATTTTAAGAAATGAGTTTGTGAAAAGCGTGCGAGTCTAAAATTAGTTTGAGTCATTTCTCATAGCGTTTTCATGCGCATTCTTGCGAAATTCGATGGTGTTGATTGTTAGAAGACTCGGGTATTACACATGCTCAGATAGTTCTTTTTCGCAGAAATTTTTGCAAGCATCTTAACCAATAGAATCCTATCAAATTGAAATATGCGTGCATATAAAATCAACGGATGAGCCATGGTCAAATGTGTATTCACTAATGCAATCGAAATCTTTTAACAATAGATATTATAATTAAAACGGGTGGTAATCAAATGGAAACTTGGAATGGGTTCGATGCAAAGTAGAAGATGGACAGCACGCGGACGACCTCGAGGTAGGGGACATTCAGCAGTTGATACGAAGCTTCTCGAGTATCTCGCAAAAATTTCTGTGAAATACAGGGTTGACCCCAACACCCTTTTCAACAAGATTGTAGATGCCTGGAAGAATCGGATGTCCAAGTGTAAACAACTAACGATTCAGTGCCGCGAAAAAATGAGAACCCGAGCTATTTTCCTTATAACCACAGACCACAAAGTAGTTGCACAATTCCCTATACTAGAACATCTTCTTAAAGAAACGGCTCCACTGAAAGAATTTGCACATATAATTGAGTATGAGAAAAATGCCCTAATGAAGAAAACAAATGATGATGAAGCAAGATATTTCAAAATTAAGGGTTTGAAGACTGGAATGAAGCGAATTAACTTGAAAGCTCGTGTTCTCGAGATTTCAAGACCACAATTAGCTCTAACACGATACAATGATTATGTCATGTTTACCAACGTAGCCCTAATCGACGAAACTGGCACCGTGAAGCTGACTCTATGGAACGATCGAATAAACTCGCTTTCCATCAATGACGTAGTTGAAATAAAAAATGCAAAAGTCACCGCATATAAAGGTGAAACTCAACTGAGAATCGGGAGACATAGTGAATTGAGAGTAATCGACAATCATGAGGAAATCTGCGCAAGAGAACTAGATCATAACCCAAATCTAAACAGCATTGCGACGCATGCTCACAGGTGAAGAGTGTAACAATGCCCAGCGATCCTGTTTGCGGCGTGGTTCTGAACGAAAAAAGAACAAGATATAAGATGAGTTACGACGGAGAAACATACTATTTCTGTAGTGTGAAATGCAAAAAGAAATTTAAAAGGAATCCGAGCAAATTCGTAAAGTAGCCTTGGATTCGATCGGTGCGTTTAATATCTTCTTCGCTGATAATCCCTTCTTTCACCGTATCTGCGAAAGCGCCTTTCCTGCTCGTATCGTTTATCAGATAAGTTGTTTTCTGTGTTGACTTCTGTAATGGGGGATTCTTCCAGAAATTCGAAGCTGCCATATTTTCCTATGTTCAATCGCATGTTCCCTTTGAACAGATTCACGTAACCATTGGTGATTCGCAACGTAGACTCCTCGTTTATTTTCAATATGTTGTCGTCCCAGAGCGTTAGGTATATGCATCCTGTTTCATCCCCAACCAAGGCGTCGGCAACTCTGCGAACAGAGTAGTCTCTTCCTGTGACGTTCCTAACTTCACTTTTTGATATCACCTTCACAATCGTGTTTACTCCCCTCGAATTCGGGGTCAATTTCTCTATTTTCACCAATTCTTCACTTTCGGGTTGTTCTTTATTCGACATATTTCAACACTCGTTTCAGTCAAGTTCATCGAAATGAGCGCACAGTTCTTAAGGATTGCGGTGTAAATACAACGAGAAGGATATGCACGAATTTAAACCATTTTTGTATAAGTTTACACATCCTCCTGAAAAATGGAGCAGTGTTTAAATGACAATTACCATTGATGATGCTGGTATTGGAGACCTTCTTTTTGGCGTTGTCATAGGGGTTTTTCGTAATGAGACCCATGAATTTAGATATGAAATCTTGGATGTCAAGTATTTCCAAACTCAGCAATTCCGCAGAAAAGAGTACCTGAAGCAAGCTTCAAGAATCGTATCCCGTTTACTGGACAAACTTAAAATTAAAAAAGATGAACAAATCCACATTTGCAAAGGCTACATTTTCGACAAAGCTGTTGAGGACTTGGCAAAGACATATGGCAGCGACCGAATTTGCAGAGTTAAAGTTACTGGGGAGCCACAACGCCTTACGGAGACAGCGTACCTAGACGAGCTGAGAAACTTAGGCTATGAGCCACTGGAGGAGAGAGACAAAAAGAGAGCGAAAAGCTTCTTCCACATGATGAACTGGTTGAAGAAAAACCCAGACAAACTAAAATATGCCAAAATTGGTTGGCCACGCCTGCGTAGATACCGTTTATTTAAGTCACACCATCAAGTTCAATCAAAGAGCGATAGAAAATAGAATGGCTTTAGCGCATTTTCTCCATAAATTTTTGTTTTGTCTCGCAGTTATGCTTGCCGCGACTGTCAGAGAGTGTTTCGCTTTAATAAGTTGCTTCGGTGTCTATTCTTTGCAGAAGCTCTATCATCTTTTTGCCTTTTCTTTTTAGTTCTGTTTTCGAGACGGTGTTTTGCATTGGACAAAGGTCATCCACTACTATTCCTTCTTGTTCGCTGTAAATCACTGGATAAATTCGACATCCCAAAGGTCTGTGTCTATAAATTCTGCAACGTTTCTTAGCAACGTCATAGAAAACGCAGAATCCAAAGCAATTTCGCAGCCTGGCAAAACCATGCCTGTCGTAATGCACAAACTTTTGTCTGTTGTAACCTAATCTCTCTAAACGTTCAATGTCTGCATTAGAAAGCATCATTTCAGTTTTTTCACAACACACGCCACAATGCGAACAACGCATGCATAAAATTATGCTACGTTTAGGACTTAAATAATGTGTTTCACATTGTAGCATTGTTTTTCGGAAAAAAATTTCTGGTGAATATTTTGTCTGAAGAAATAGAAGGAAGAGTAATTACAATGTGTGGCTTCCTTTCCCCCTTTGTGTGCGTGCGCCTGTTCATATCGGATCTTTCTACCATAACACTTAAGACACATGCCTCTAATGAACAAGCCTAACAACAACTGGTGTAAATACATGTCAGAAAAAGAAGAAACCGAAAAAAAGGCACCTGCTGAAAAAGTTGAAAGCGAAGGGGCAACAAAGGAAAAAAAAGTTGAAAGCCACAAAACGCCTCCCAAAGCTAGCAAAGAGCAAAACACAGTATACATTGGAAACAAACCGCCAATGAATTATGTCATGGCAGTCATCACAGCTTTCAATATGTATGACACGGATGAAGTGGTCCTGAAGGCGCGAGGTCGCGCCATAAGCACAGCTGTTGATGTTGCTGAAATCCTCCGCAACCGATTTTTCAAAGAGGCCAAAATACATTCCATCGCTATCGGAACTGAAGAAGTCACACCCAGAGAAGGCGGGAACCCTAGAAACGTCTCAACAATGGAAATTACCATTAAAAAATGAGAACTATTGGAAGAAATATATCCGCCTATCTACTCTATTTTTGCAGAGACGACTGGTTGCGCGCGCATATTATGTTTGACCACAGCAGGGCTACTGAGAATAAAATCTTACGCATCCATTATTCGTGTCTGCCCAATTAGGAAGCCTGCAAAAACTTTTGTGCTTATTATAGCGTTCACGTGAAGCCTTAAGGAAAAGGTGACTATACGAGGGCGCACACGTAACCTTATTCATATTTGGCTTGGTCGATTATTCGTAGAATATCAGTTGCTGTTCTTCGAGTATCCTGTGAAGCTTGTGCACGGCGTCATAGACCTCTTGTTCTCTTTTGGCTCCAGTGCAAACAAGGTTTCCGCTCGCAAATATCAGTATGACCACTTTAGGTTCATCCATCCTGTAAATCAAACCTGGAAACTGTTCTGGCTCATACATCGCTTTTCCAAGCGTGAAAACTGCTTTCTCCAAATCTACCTTTCCACCTAACCCTGCAGAAGCAACAATGTTCACAACCTTCAAGTCCGGCTTGCTGATGATGATTATTCCGCTCTTTTTCAATTCTTTAACAACTGTCATAACAGCTCTCCGGGATTCCTTCTCCGATTTTGCTCCTGTGCAAACCATTTTACCAGTGCTAAAAATCAACGTAGCAGTCTTCGGTCTCTTAAGCTTAATTACAAGTCCCGGAAACCGTTCTGGGCGATATTCAACCCCTGGATAACCTTTCACAACCGCGTTTAAGTCAACCTTCTGGTTTAAAGTCGCAGACGCAACAACGTTTTCAATATTTATCTTGGCGTTAGTCTTCAGAATTAAACACCGCTTCTTAACTTTGATATTTTTCCAGTTCAAGCTGATTGAATTCTTAGTTCCTTTTCTTGATTAGAGAATCGCCATTTCAAATGCAGCTTCCAGTCCTTTTAACTCGCAGTCGAATTCCGTTTCTATCTCCTTTTTACTACATTCTTAGACGAGAGTGCGTGTGTATAGTAAATTTGTTCATCCATATACTTAAATAATAGGGCTTATGTTTGATTAAACATACGAGAAATAGAATTCATAAAGAATGCTAGTTTTTCGTTGACCATTGCATGGAGGTGTAAATCGATTGTCGTATAGAGAGAACAGAGAAATGCACAAGGCAGTCTGCGCTGAATGTGGAAAAGAATGTGAAGTTCCCTTCAAGCCTGATCCGAGCAGGCCAGTATACTGCCGAGAATGCTATCGCAACAAAAGACCGCAAAGAAGAAGATATTAAGCTTATAAGCTAACATCTTTTCTTCGTTCACATCCTTTTTTCCTTTTTTCCACTCTATTTGAGCGAGCACGTTCTGTCTACGCAGACTTCCATGTTTTACTCCCCTTTGCAGCCACATAGCTTGGATTAGGACATGCTCGATTATTGATTACACACATATCTTAATATGTGACTAAGTGTATTCCCTTACTGGTAGAATTCTTCTAGAAATATTGACAGAAAGCTTCCATTGTATCTTGTCACTTGTCTTCTGACTATTCTACCAAAAAAGCGTGAGATAAAAACTATGAAGTCAGCAAACAAGCAGTTAACGGAAAAGAACAGAGACCTTAAGAAGAAAGAACAGTTCCTGAAACTTCTAGAAGATCTTAACGCGACGTAGGCTAACTGCATACGCAGGAGGGAACTCATGATTTGTCACTTTCTGGGTTTCATTTCGTAATGCTTCACAGAATTATTTCCAAAATTGAAAGAGCAGGAGCCACTTCAAAAGATAAAGCTGTGACAACTGAAGAGGCTGGGTTAAACTTGCAAGAACGACAATGGTTAAATTATTTTGCTGGATCTTTCCTTGGCGAAATAAAAAAGACAAGAGATAAACGATATTACATCTAGAAACGCATGCGTTGCTGAACATTCTAAGTCATGGTTTTCGACATAAGATAGGCAACTATAACTAGTCTGCATCTTCTAGGTAAATATTCTGGAAAGTTTGTCAATTCCCATCAATTGCTGAAGTTCATGGTCAAATAAGCCCTGTTAGCTCAAGCAGATGGCAGTCTAAGGATTTAAATTCCCTTGTCTCCTTCTTAAGTAGGGTGCGACTGAAATTAGAAGCAAGATTAGCAGCATAGGATATGTCAACAGAATTAGGAGCAATGTTCTCGGCTTAAAGAGAAGCAAACTGCTTCCTCTATATGAGGATTTAAGATCGGCTAACTGTGTAGTCTGTGGCGGATCCGGTAGATCACTTCACTCATTGAATGCAGCAATGAGCCAGATGGCAATGAGCCAAATCGGGTGGAGGAATAAAGTAGTTGTAACCCCTGACGATCCGGGTTTTCCGGGGAAAAATATATATGACGCGGCAGCCGAGTTGGAAAGGCGACACAAGAAAACCTTTCTGTTGATCAACTCTGGAAGTGGCTTCTCTGACGATCCTCTGGCAATGGCGCAAGACTTGGCGAGGTATATTGAAGATGAAAAGACTTCTAGATTCTCTATGGGACTCTTGACGTCGAACATTAACTCCCCCTTGGCAAAGATAGTTAGCGAACATGGACATGTACTTGAACTGAAAGGTCGGGGAAAAGTGAAGCCCTCTTTTGAATACAGTGAAAGAGGCATCATGGGTGACATATTTGAACTAGGGGGTTTGCTTCTTCTATCAATGATGACTGAAGCAATCTTCAGAAACTTGCAAGTAGAAGGTGTGTTTGAACTCTGTGAGAAAGAATTTGAACTACTTGGACCAATGATCGACTCTAATGTAGATTCGGAAGCTTATGCACATCTTGTTGATATGATTGAAAGACGAACAAATGTATTTCTAGGTGGAAAGGGCACAGCAAACGAAATCGTCAAAATGACAGCTGTTAGATTATTTCACATCAAAGGTTTCTTAGGAGACAACGTTTACATAGCTAGAGGAGTGAACACGCCGCATCCGAGGGCGGGAGATCTAGAGATATTGGTATCATTTTCTGGGGAAACTAAACCAGTTATCAGCTGGCTTGAGATTTTCAAAAAGTTAAACGGAACTGTAGTTTCAATCACCGGCAAAAAACCATCAACGTTGGCTAAAAAGTCAGATTTTCATATAACTCTTGAAGAAAAGGCTAAGCCAGGTCAGCCCCGAAGATTCTACATGAGAACTGCATACGTTTTGAGCCCATTGCCAGTTAAGTTGATGGAGGCACTAAGTAGAAAAGGATTAAAACTACCAGAATACCTAATCAGTTGGTATCACTCAGTTACACAATAAAGCGCGCGCAGGCTCTCGACTTCGTCCAAGTTATCGAATTAGTTGTGAAGAAAATCCTTGATAGAGGTAGGATTTGAACCCTCCATTCTCAGAAGACACTACCCAATCTCCTCCCATTTTTCTAATTCGTCGACTTTTTTATTATGCGAGTTTTTCCAATAGACTTACGTGGAGGCTCATCTTTTTGCATGCAGCAGATAGGCTCAATAGTTCTCGCACCATGCTTCGAAGTAGCTTCTAGCGTGGTCACAGACAGGGCATCTCTCAGGTGCTTCACTATCTTCGTGGATGTAACCGCAGTTTCTGCATTTCCATTTGATAGGTGCATCTTTCTTGAAAACCTTATCTTGCTCTATGTTTGCCAATAATTTCCTGTAGCGTCGCTCATGGTAATTTTCTACCTTAGCAATCATACGGAAAGTCATGGCTACATCTTTGAAACCTTCCTCCTCTGCAACCTCAGCAAAACCAGGGTATAGGGTTCCCCATTCCAACTTCTCACCTTCCGCTGCCTCCTTCAGGTTTTCCCTTGTTGACCTAATGACGCCTGCAGGATAAGCAGCTGTTATCTCAACAATCCCGCCTTTGAGAAGTTTGAAGAAGAGTTCAGCATGTTCCTTTTCGTTGTCAGCCGTCTCTCTGAAAATGTCAGATATTTGTTCATATCCCTCTTTTTTGGCTGCACTTGCAAAGAAAGTGTATCTAGTTCTAGCCTGGGATTCACCTGCAAACGCAGCTAACAAGTTTTTCTCGGTTATACTTCCCTTTAGCTCCATTACTCAAACCACCATCTAACGAAGTATGCACTTCCTCAACTCACTCTTAAGTGTATCTAACTGGCTGCGCTCTTGTGCTAGATGCTGAGTGTGGGTTTGAACCTTCGACACAGTGAAGATATCATCCAATCTTCCCCTTTTTTATGACTTATGCGCGCGCAAACAATAATTCTTAGCATAGGCTCATTTTTCGTCTCGAAAAATCAAATAAGCCCTTGTTGCTATTAATATCAGATAAGGTGAGAATATGGCTAGAGTAGCACGAGAAATGGTGGAGAAGGCTGGTATTAATGTTGATCAGCTAGTGGAACTGCTAGTTAAGAATGCTGCAGCTGAGCTTACAACCTACTACTACTATACTATCCTTCGATGTAATCTTATTGGACTAGAAGGAGAGGGAATCAAGGAGATCGCAGAGACCGCTCGTATTGAAGATCGTAACCACTTTGAGGCTATTGTTCCCCGTATATACGAGTTAGGAGGCAAGCTCCCTGAGGACATGAAGACCTTTCATGACATCTCAGCTTGCCCTCCCGCTAGATTGCCCAAAGACCTAACAGACGTTAAGGCAATACTGAAGGTGCTGGTGGAAGCGGAGAGATGTGCAGTGCGAGGATATACACACATCTGCAACATGACAGCTGGCAAAGACCACCGAACATATGACCTGTCTCAGGCAATCCTTAATGAGGAAATTGAGCATGAGTCCTGGTTCTCCGAATTCCTAGGCGAAGGCCCATCCGGCCACTTCATGCGCAAAGGCGAAACTTCACCCTTCGTCTCCAAATTCCTCAGGTAAACCATCTCCACATCCCCTTTTTTTGAATTTCCGAATTACTGTATCACTTGGATTTATGTGTTGAATATGATTGAGGATATAATTCTGCTTGGTTCTGTGGCCAGCCTAGCCGCGGGCTTAGCCACTGGTGCTGGAGCTTTGCCAGTGCTGTTTACGAAGAAGGTTTCAGATAGGTTGTTGGATGTCATGCTTGGGTTTTCGGCGGGTGTCATGCTGGCAGCTACTTCATTTAGTTTGATAGTGCCCGCCATTGATCTGAGCGGTCCTTGGGTTGTTGTTTTGGGGGTTGTCTTGGGAGCTTTTGTATTACATTTGATTGACCGCTTCATTCCTCACTTTCATCCAGCGTTGGGTGCAGAAGGGCCTTCTTCGAAATTATCTAGAGTTTGGCTGTTTGTCATCGCCATTACTATCCACAATTTCCCTGAAGGGTTAGCTGTGGGAGTCAGTTTCGGCAGCGGAGATGTGGCCGCAGGACTTGTTGTTGCTATGGCTATTGGACTTCAGAACATGCCTGAAGGATTGGCAGTTGCACTGCCCTTGTTGAGAGAGGGATATAGCAGGCGAAGATCTCTATGGTATGGTACGTTGACCGGGTTGGTTGAACCTGTTGGGGGTTTGTTGGGCGTTGCATTGGTCTCCATTTTCCACCCGATTCTGCCTTGGGCACTCGCTTTTGCAGCAGGCGCCATGCTTTTCGTCGTGAGTGATGAGATGATACCTGAGAGCCATAGGAAAGGTTTTGAGAGAGAGGCAACCTTTGGGCTAATAGTTGGATTTGTGACCATGATGGTGCTTGACTGTTTATTTGCTTGAAAAGATTTGGATGGATCAGATGTATGAAGGAGTTCACTGAGGAAGAGCTCGCTCAATATGATGGGAAGAACGGAAATCTAGCGTATGTGGCGTACAAGGGAAAAGTATACGATGTAACAGGCAGTTTTCTCTGGAAGAATGGGATCCACCAAGTTCTTCACAGCGCAGGCGTGGACTTGACAGATGCTTTAGAGCAAGCTCCGCATGGTGATAATGTCCTTAGAAAATTCTCTGTGGTTGGGATGATACATACCCACACTCACACATAGTTTATCCCTTGATTTTGTAATAATTTCATCCAATGATGCTAAATATTTCAGTCGTCCACCGCAAGAGAATTCTAGGTGGCCGGGGAGAGATTTGAACCCCGGACAAAAGGAGATATCACCCAACACCAGCAAATTCTCATGGAAGGTTTTCCCCCGTACCCCTTTTCTTGTTTATTGATAAAGGCATACTATAACGTGATACAAACGGTTCGAAAAATAAATTAGAGCTCATGATCAAAGTACTTCTATGGGTGAAAAATAGGGAGTAGATGATTTTCGGTGTCTCAGTGCTTATTTCTTGATACTAATCTCCATCGTCGAGACGTTTCTAGGGTTCCCGCCTTCTCTCGGGGTTATTTCTTCAGTTCCGATTGAAATAGCGTGCACTTTAGCGTCTTTAAAGAATCGGTTCCGAGTGATTTCAGCGACGTCAACGGCTGTGCTAATAGCACGGCCACGTGCCTTCAGTGTAACTTCTGTTCCGTCACCCATGTTGAAAGCTGTGATGACTGCCATGACATAATTCATTGGCGGTTTGTTTCCAACGTAAACTACATTCTGATCTTTGCCAGCTTTGGAAGAAGTTTTGCGGCTCTCAACCTTTTTTTCCTTTGCTGCTTCTTTGCTTTCAACTTCAGATTCTTCGCTCCTATTTTGTTCCTTTTCTGACATACAATACACCTCCTTCTTCTGGATTTTCTTGTGCTACTCGATTCTGGAAACTGCTGGATTAAGCCTGCACTAACTCACCAATCGCGAACCTGTTTCCAACTCTCGTTATTTTGAACTTGACTTGTTCTCCTTGCTTAGCGTTCGGCACAAATATGACGAATCCTTCGATTTTTGCTATGCCGTCGCCTCTTCTGCTTATGTCCTCGATTCTGGCTTCGTATTCCTTATCAACTTCAACAGGTTGATTCCGGTTGAATCCGAATCCTCTTCTTCCACCGTATGAATATGACATTCTATCACCTCACTTGATTTGTCAGCTAGATTTAGTCGGAAAAAAAGCAAAACCATCGTTACCGTTCTACCCTTTTCAGAAAGCGCCTAACTGCTACCCGTGTTACACCAGCCCTCCTTATTAACCTTTGTATGTACACTACGCTGAAGATAACAGTCTACTTTTTCTTGCTTCAGATGCCGTGCATATATGGAGACAAAAACAGTGGCACAGGTTCTCGATTATTGATTACGTACATAGCTTAATATGTAACCAGGTATATTATATTAATAGGTAGAATTTTCCTAGAGAATATTGACAGAAGGCTTTACTGCGTTTTGTCGTTTGTCTTTTGACCATTCTACTGAAAGTGTGAGGTGAAAAATATGAAATTGGCAAACAAACAGTTAAGGAGATCAGCTCAATCGTGGATGAGCAGGGTAGAGAGAAGACCACCACTTAACGTGGACTATAATTCTGAACTAAGAGATTGGCTGCAACACGTCATTTTGGAAGCAGAAAAGAACAAAGACTTTAAGAAGAAAGATCAGTTCCTAAGCCTACTAAAAGACCTTAACGCTGTCTAGGCTATTTGCACGTGTAGAGGGGATTTATGATTTGTCACTTTCTGGGTTTCAGTTCATAATGCTTCACAGAATTATCTCCAAAATTGAAAGAGCAGGAGCCACTTCAAAAGATAAAGCTGTGACAACTGAAGAGGCTGGATTAGACTTGCAAGAACGACAATGGTTAAATTATTTTGCTGGATCTTTCCTTGGCGAAATAAAAAAGACAGAAAACAAACAATATTACATCTAAAAACAAGCACACTGCGAAACACTTTGTCATCGTTTTTGCCGTTTAAGATATGCAACTGTAAATAGTCTGCCATCTTCTAGGCGAATATTTTGAACGCTTACTAGTTCCCATCCATCTTTCCCTAAAACATCTAACTCATCTTGGACGCTTTCTATGCTGGGTTTTCCTTCCGCTATAAGACGGCCTGCGTGAACTTTTGTCTTTAGCGGAAGCACTTTATACTCCCACTTTACCAATTTAGTCACACCTCAAACACTAATAATGCTCAATGAAACAGTAAATATCTTTGCTTCGAATGCTACTTCTCTCTGCAGATGTTTTCAACTACGCACGTGTGTGCTTCGCTGTCTATTCTCTGCAGAAGTTCCATCAGTTTTTTACCTTCTCTCTTTAGTTGTGTTTCCGACACGGTGTTTTGCATTGGACAAAGGTCATCCACTACTATTCCTTCTTGTTCGCTGTAAATTACTGGATAAATTCGACATCCCAAAGGTCTGTGTCTATAAATTCTGCAACGTTTCTTAACAACGTCATAGAAAACGCAGAATCCGTGGCGATTTTTCAGTCTGGCAAAACCATGCCTGTCGTAATGCACAAACTTCTGCCTATCATGGCCGAATCTCTCTAAACGTTCAATGTCTGCATTAGAAAGCATCATTTCAGTTTTTTCACAACACACTCCGCAATGTGAACAGCGCATGAGCAGATTTTACTCTCACCCTCCTTTAATGCTTTTATGGCGTGCACGATTTAATGGAAAGAATTTCTAACGCCGCCTGTCCAGTATGTGCAAAAGGTTTTTACTCTGACGAGCCCAAAAAAGCATTCCATGAGGGCTATAGACGCGAAGATTCTCGACGAACTAGAGATGCTTTATGGGGACAAAGACTGTTTCTACCCACTTCGCGAGTGGTTTGGGACCGCAGAAGTACACTGGGCTAATCTAGAACGTCTCTTCATGGTTGCAGATTATGCAAAGAAGCACAATCCTTCCGTAGCTGAGAAAATAACTGCCTATAGCAGACGAATTATTGACTTATTTCACCAAACCATGGATTATGCTAGTGGTTGGGATTCCGAGCGCAAAGAAAAACACAGACTTTCTACCGAGGATTATGTAGAGGCTACAGATGAAAGTTGGGATGCACTAGATAAGTGGGCAGTTACCCAAGAAAAACTGCGATGTTCAATTCTGGAATTTGTGAAATTTCTATACTCTGTTGTCTCAGAAACTTAATCCCACGCGTTCTTACCTTCTCTTCTGCTTCTTTCCCCCACGAGTTCTTCTCGTTTGATGACCCTTCGCTTTATGACGGCGAGTGCTCTCCATGGCCTTTCTACGGGAATTCTGTTCTCTACTCGTTTTCTGTCACCTCACCTTTCAACTGACAATAATGTCTTTTCTAATATTAACCCTGTTGTCGCTCGCAGGCTTCAATGTAAGCAAAGGGTCTCATGTATTCCCTCTTTTGTTTCAGTGATATCTCTGCATTGTTAAATTAGGGAAGGCGGAGAAATGCTAGGATCAAGTAACAAAACTATTTTGTTAAAATGCTTTAGAAATTCTCGGCCAGCATCCGTTCTCTGATACGTTACTTTTCCTGCTGCCGCCTGTATCTGAATAAGATCACTTGACCTCAATAAATCCAAGTATTGGCCTGATTGTTTTGAGCTCATATTACAATGAGACATGATATTCGTCCAACAAATTGGTTCCCGCAAATTCCTCAGAATCTCTGCTATAATCTCGAATCTGCTACGATTTCTATCGAATACATTTCTCGTTTTTAACATGCTATACCCCCCTCAAGAATGCCTTTTCGCGCCATTCCTTCTTCCAACTTCCCCATCCCGTCTTCACGAGTTTTTCTCTAAATCTAGGGCTTTCCGCAATCCATTCTAGAAATGTCCAAAAACGTCCTTTGTCTTCCAGTCTTTCTGCCGGAACTCCCATCTCCTTGCACCACCTTACGTAGCCCCGTTCAACTTTTTCTTGCAGTTCACCTGTAACCTCCACTTCTTCCACCCTGAATCCCCGTTCTCTCAAGTATTTACATATGCTGGAGAGAAAATACCCCGAGTGCACTTTGAAGGTGGTTTCCATGTTAGGCTGCATAACCTGAACGATTTTATCGGCGATCTTCACTGCGTTATCGAGGTATTTTTTGTCCTCAAAGTTTGGCGACTGGAAGGATGAGGTTGGGATCCTGCGTTCCATGTATCTAGGATCTGGTAGGTTGAGGTTTAGAGCGCCCACTACTACACCTAATATGAGATCGCCCCATCCAGCACCATCTATTAGAATCACTTTTTCAGACATAGATTTTCACATCATTAATTACGCGCGCTTCATCTAACACTCACTTCTTTGCTATTTTGAAGAAAAATTGGAAGTAGCGGAATGCATCTCTCTCGTGCGCACTATCCGAAAAAGTGTGCGCGCGTCCATGACCAACGTAGGGGGCTTTTGTTTAAATCTATTTTTCCTTGGCGATCCAGGTTTCTACGGCTTCTTCGACAGCCTTGGATAGGTCGCCCTTTCTTCCGCCAAACCTCTCAATAGTCTTAAGCCTGAGCTTCTTTTCCAGTTCATCAGAGAGCGCTACGCTGATTCTACCCATTTCAATTAGCACCCGCCATTAATTTTTGTTTTTTTTTAGTTTTTACACGATTCGCACGTGTTAGATGTATTTCCAATAAGCAAAATGCTTGATGCAATGTGTTACTTTTGGTTTTGTTATCATTTTTCATTCACCTTTAATTTTGCATACGTGCATTTCCACTTATCTGTGTAATATATTATGTGATTATTGCCTTATAAGTATATTGGTTTAAGCGTTTAACTGCTAAAGATGTCTGGAAGCATAAGCGATTAGCGCGCGTAGTTTTTGCTAGATTTTCGTTCGGAACCAAGCTGAAAGCTATTATGGAAAAACACGTTTTCAACACACTCCTCGAACCAATAGACGTCGTGGGATTAGCGGTATAGAAAGTCTAAAGCCTCATCCAGGAACGCAATGACGAGTATGCCAAGAAAGACTGCTTGGGTAGCAATAATGCAAGGAGAAAGATTCTACTCATGCTGAGGGTGTTGCACTAGTATCATAATGAGGGTTCTTAGTCCCGCATGTTCCACAGAATTTCTCCATTATGACTACAGGTTTCTTGCATTTTTCGCAATCATATATCAATTGCTTACCACAATTCGTGCAGAACTTCTTCTCCAAGTTATCTGTCCCACATGAGCATCGAACCAACTATGCTGCTCCGAGGTTATAAGTTATTCTAGAATATTCAACTTTTGCATCAAGAGATTCTCTAGGAGTTGATCTAGTCAGTTCTAAGCTGAGCTATCCGCGACGGAACTCATGGCAATTTCCGAAGAAGAAAGTTCCATAGCCACCTTTCTTTCACCGAAAGAAGTGTTCTTTGCTGACCGAAGGTCTTTGCACGCGCGCCTCAAGGAAACAGGAGCAAGAGCAGGCGAAGCTCATAATTTGAAGTGGCTGACATTGACTTAAGCAGGATCAGTAC
>SMTZ1_10002895_pt1 | contig 17251 bp, 15 predicted proteins | sample DeeMarSWOR136_30_FD_25667 | JGI IMG/M metagenome (IMG submission 25667)
CCCGGGTTGGAAATCTCGGTAATTAACCCTATGGTAGCCAGGGTAAAGAGTATATAGGCAATATTGGGGTCGCTGATGGTCTGCAGGAATTTTTCAACGGCATTCATTTCGTTTCTGGTTGAACCATAGTGCGTAGTATCAATGACGACTTCTCGCCCACCGGCGAAGGTGACATGCCAGCCATTGATTTGGGAAATCAGGCTTTCCAAACTGTCAGCTCGCAGGTCGATAAGGTTATTCTCCAGCGCATCAACATCGGTGAATGATTTGCTTTCTGTAACTGCCAGCTCGGCCTCTTCCATATTGCGGCCGCGTTCTCCAGCTATAGTCCTCATCCACTTAGCCGAGAACTCGACTATTTTTTTCATCTGGTCTTCTGGTATTTCCTCCCCTCCCGCAGATACGGGATGGGCAGCGCCGATAGTTGTGCCCGGCGTCATCACCGCTATATGAGCGGATAAAGTAATGAAGGTTCCCGCTGAGGCAGCCCAGGCACCTTTGGGTGAGACGTAAACCACGATGGGTACGTTTGCGTTCATGATCTTCTGGACTATCTTCTCGGTTGAGTCCAGGAGCCCGCCGGGCGTGTTCAGCTCAATTATACAGACAGTAGCGCCATGCTCCTCTGCCTGGCTGATCCCCCGATCAATATAGTCGGCTATCACAGGCACAATGGTGCCATCTACAGTAAGGATCTCCACAGTAGCAGGGCTGGCGGCGGCCAGCAGGCTGCCTCCCAAACCCACAACTAGGGGCATCACAAGCCAAGCAATAAAGAATACCCTGAGTCCGGCTCTAAACATCTTACTTCACCCCATGTTAATTATAAACTAAGCAAGGCAAAGCGACAAAACTTCAGATCCGTCATTGAAGCTATGAACAGCTTAGTGTAGAATACCACGAGTATGAAGAACCGAAAATCTAAGGGAATGCGAGACTTGCTTCCCGAGGACATGTTGCGCTTTCGTCGTATTGAAGATACCTTCCGGATTTATTGTCGTGACTGGGGCTACCAGGAGGTGAGGACGCCAACCTTGGAGTATCTCTACTTGTTTACAGCTACGGGAACACTCACTCCGGGCATGTTGAGCAAGGTATATTCTTTTCTTGATTGGGATGGCTGGAGTGGTGAGCGTGTCGTCCTGAGGCCGGATGGCACTATTCCTGTAGCCAGGCTCTACATTGACAATCCGAGTGGACAAGAGTTAGCCAGGCTTTTCTATGTGACTAATATCTTCGCTTTTGAGGGGACCGGGAAAGAAAACAGAGAGCGATGGCAATGCGGTGCAGAGTTTTTCGGTGGTACCAAATTTGCTGCGGATGTGGAGATAATTCTGTTGGCTGAAGAGGTTATCCGCAGACTTGGCATCAGTGGTGTTGGGCTGAAACTGTCTCATGCCGCCCTGGTGAAGGCATTGCTCAAAGAGCTTAAGCTCAGCCCCTCTGAGGAAGCTAAGATGACGGACCGCCTTTTGGAAGGAGATTGGCAGACATTGACCAAGGCGAAATCCACTAGTCCCGAAATCGACAGGCTCATGGCTGCATTATTGGGCCTCAAGGGGAAATCGAGCAGCTTTCTACAAAATGTAAAAGCTTCATTTCCCAGAGCTTCGCGGGACTTCAAGTTCAGCCTGGAGGACTTTCTAAGCATTACCACATTGCTGGATAACGTGGGTTGCAGCTACGAAATCGATATCGCAGCCATGCATGGTTTTGAGTACTATACTGGGATCTGTTTTCAGTTCGTGGCTGGTGGGGAGAAGATAGGTGGTGGAGGGAGATATGATAGGCTTGTGCCTCTTATGAATGGAGAAAACGTCCCCGCCTGCGGATTTGCCCTGTATGTGGACCCTATGATGCGACTACTGCCACCGGAGAAGGAGAAAAAGGCCAAGTCTGGGATCTTAGTAAAAGGGACGGAATGGACTCCGGAAATAGTGAGGGCCTGCTTTACTGTGGCGGAGTCGCTTCGTGGCGCCGGACACGCAGCAGAGCTCGATTTCACAGGTCGGGCAGAATCTGGTTATGAATGGGTCGTCACAGTTTCAGGGAAAGAATCCTCTCGGTTTGTGCTCAAGGGTTGCCTACAAAAGCGGCGGCGAGAGGTATCTTCAGTGGCCGAGATTCTTGAGGTGGTAACTAAGAGATGAGGGATTACCAAGCTGGCCACATCAAATTTGCCCTCCCTAAAGGCAGGTTTCTGTCAGCGACCGCTAGCTTGTCTGCTGGGATAGGTCTGGGATTTGAGGGCTATGGCGACAAAACAAAGCGATATCGCCTGCGCTCGGCAAGCTTTTCCAACCTTGCCGCCAAAATACTTCAGGAGAAAGATATTCCCATTCAGGTAGCTGTTGGGAATTACGACCTTGGTATTTGTGGTTCGGATTGGATTGAGGAATACCTCGTGAAATATCCCACAGGAACTCTGGCAAAGATAGCGAGTATGAATTACGGCGAAGGCGATATACACGTGGTTGCCAGTGCTGAGGCGGGGATAGCTGGTCTCGATGAGCTATCAGCCCGGAAAAATGATTGTCGTATAGTGAGTGAGTATCCTAACCTGTCTGAAGCTTTTGCCTTAAATCTCAGGATGAGGAGGTTCAGGATTTTCCCCGTGTGGGGTGCTGCTGAAGCTTATCCCCCGGAAGACGCGGACCTGGCAGTGCTCTGGGCAAAAAGCAGGGCGCAAATAACAGATCAAGGCCTGATTCCCCTCGATAAGTTACTCTCTGTTACAGCCTATCTGATAGCCAATCGCGAAAGCCTGGAGAGCAAGGATTTGAGCCAAATATTGACATGTTTTGACTCCAGGCTTAGTGCTGATCTGTCCGCCAAGGCTTGGCAGGTGGGGCCACAGACATCAATAGGAAAAATGGAAAATGAGCTTGATACCTCTCAGGAATTGAAGAGACTTCGCCGATTGAAGCCGTCAAAGGAAATTAACCTAGCTTTGCCTGATGGGCACCAGCAGGCGCCTGCTTCGCAGTTTCTGAAGCGATCCGGGTTGGCACTTCGGGGGTATTCTGAGGAGGCAGTGAGCCGCCGCCCCTGTGCTGATTTGGACTGGCTGGGCATTAAGGTAATCAGACCACAGGACATGCCTCTGCAGGTGGCCAATAGCAATTTCGACTTAGCCATAACCGGTGAGGACTGGCTACGGGAACACCTCTGTCGTTTCCCTTCAAGCCCGGTGAAGAAGCTGCTTGCTCTGGGCTTTGGGACCGTTAAGATTGTGGCCGCCGTCAGCCAGGAAATGCCTGTGGATACCATTGACGAATTGAGGGCACTTGTTCAGAGCGGTGAGTTTGCTCCTCTAACAGTAGCCTCGGAATATATCCATATTGCTGACCAGTACATCCGAGAAAATCGCATCAACCCGTACAAGCTGATCCCAACCTGGGGGGCAAGTGAGGCTTTTCTACCCGAGGACGCCGATATGCTTGTTGATAATGTCCAGACGGGGAAGACCCTCGAGCGGCACAAATTGAGGATTCTCGATGTGCTCTTTCAATCCTCGGCTTGTCTGATTGCTAACAAAGGTAGTCTGGCATCTTCCAACAAAAAAGAGAAAATCAAGTTCCTGACGCAGAAACTGCAAGCGCATCTCAGGTAGATAAGAAATCAAAATGCAAACGGTAGAAATACAGAGCAAAAATAGAAATTTGCATTTTAATTTGTCATTTTGATTCTTGAATTTTGACTTTCGGTTTTGGTTAGTATGAAAAGGGTCAAAGGATTTGACAAAGCCAGACAATTACTGGCCAGGGAGAATTTCTGGGAGTCTTTCACTACCCCACCACGGCTGCGGTCTCAAATAAAGCAGTTCTTTGGTGAAGGACTTTCGGTAGAAGAAGCGGTAGAGCGTATCATCGGTGAGGTTCGGAGCAGAGGGGATGAAGCTCTCTTTGATTACACCAGGAAACTGGACGGGGTACGGCTTGATTCGCTAGAAGCAGATAGACGGGAAATTGTAGCTGCTTATGGCATGACAGCTAGGGAAGTCATCTCGGCCCTTGAGTTCGCAGCCAGAAGAATACGGGACTTCCATCTTGCCTGTGGACACAAAGCTGGCCTGATTCCTATCGACAAGCACCTGAAGTCGCAGGTTCTGCCTTTACAAAGGGTGGGACTTTATGTGCCTGGCGGCACTGCTGCCTATCCATCTACAGTGCTGATGATGGTTATACCAGCTAGAGTAGCGGGTGTTGAAGAAATCATTATGGTTTCACCGCCCGGTAAGGATGGCCGGATTCCTGCCCCCACATTGATCGCCGCCGACATTGCTAAGGTCAACCGCATCTTTAAGCTTGGCGGTGCCCAGGCTATTGCGGCGCTGGCCTATGGTACTGAGTCAATGCCCAGAGTGGACAAAATCTGTGGCCCCGGGAACATCTTTGTGACCGTAGCCAAGAGGATGGTTTATGGCATAGTGGATATAGACGGGCTGGAGGGGCCCAGCGAGATAGTGATTGTGGCCGATGAGAAGGCTAACCCGGCCTTTTGCGCTGCCGACCTGTTGGCTCAGGCTGAGCACGACCCTCTGGCTTCAGCAATCTTGATCACCACTTCAAAGGATCTGGCTGACCGGGTAGACGAAGAGATTGAGATACAATTGAGGAAATTAACGCGGTGTTCTACTATAAAGAAAGCTATTGATGCCGGAATGCTGGTGCTTGTTGACAGTATGAGTCAGGCAGTGGAGTTGGTCAATCTCTTCGCTCCTGAGCATCTCTCCATCATGACGTCCAATGCATCAGGTTTGGTCCGCAAGATTCGCAATGCCGGCTGTATTTTCATAGGCGGAAACTCGCCCGTTGCCCTTGGGGATTATGTTGCCGGCCCCAGCCATGTCTTGCCCACCGGAGGCAGCGCTCGTTTTGGTTCTGCTCTGGGCGTCGCTGACTTCCTGAAGATTAACAATATTGTCGCCTTGGATAAGGTGTCCATGCGACAACTGAGCCGCACCGCTATGGTGATAGCTAAAGCTGAAGGCCTTGATGCTCACGCCCAAGCCATAGCCCTCCGTGTCATTGCGAGCGAAGCGAAGCAATCTCGAAGATCATCCTCTCCCTCGAGGGGAGAGGGTGAAGGTGAGGGTGAAAATTCGAAATGAACATCAAAAAGCTTATCAGGCCCGAGCTCGTGACGATGAAAGGCTATATTCCTATCGAGCCGACAGAGATTTTGAGCCAGGAAGGTGAATTGAGTTCGGATAGAATAATAAAGCTTGATGGTAACGAGAATCCTTATGGCTGTTCCCCGAAGGTCTATCAAGCTCTGGCCACTTATCCCTATTATCATAATTACCCCGACCCCGAGCAAAGAGAGCTACGCAAGGCTTTAGAGAAATACACTGGTCTGGGACACCAGCACATTGTCTGCGGTATGGGGAGCGATGACCTCATTGACCTTATCCTCAGGCTTTTTGTTAAGCCCGGTGACGAGGTCATCAATTGTCCGCCGACATTTGGCATGTATCCCTTTAGCACCAATGTTTGTGGCGGTCGGGTGGTTGATGTGCCCCGAACCAAGGATTTTGCTCTTGATATAGCTGGTATCAAGAAAGCATTGACCGAGAAAGCAAAGGTTATCTTTGTGGCCTCGCCTAATAATCCCACCGGCGACACCGCTGCCGAGAAGGAAATTATGGAGCTTGTTGATACCGGAAAGATTGTTGTCGTGGACGAAGCCTATTTTGAATTCAGCAATGTGAGCGTGGCTAACCTGGTGCCGTCTAATCCTAACCTGATAGTCTTGCGCACCTTCAGCAAATGGGCCGGACTCGCTGGCTTGAGGATAGGCTACGGCTTTTTTCCCCTAGAAATTGCCGATTATCTGATGAAGATTAAGCAGCCCTATAATGCCAATGCTGCAGCCCAGGCTGCGGTGCTAGCTTCCCTGGCAGACATAGAGTATCTTCGTACTAATGTGGCCAGGATAGTTATGGAACGGGAGCGGTTATTTGGCAAACTGAAGGAACTGGACTGGCTAAAGCCTTACCGCTCCCAGGCTAATTTTGTTCTTTGTTCCGTCGTTGCGACCTTGAGTGAATGGAAAGGGAAGCAACCTCTGGCCGAAGAAATATGGCAGCAATTGCGAAAGCAAGGCATCTTTGTACGCTATTTTGATACGTCTAGATTAAAAGAGTGCCTACGAATTAGCGTGGGCAGACCCGAGGATACGGATGCCTTGATTGAGGCACTTAAAGCTCTACCTGTCATTGCGAGCGGAGCGAAGCGGTCTTGAATATCCCCCTCTCCCTTGATGGAGAGGGTTAAGGCTTGTTTTGAATGAAATGAGGGATCAGGTGAAATAAGGCATCACAAGGAGGGTAATATGGCCGAAAGAAAGGCAAAAGTAGTTCGCGAAACTGCTGAGACGACCATTAGGTTGGAACTCAACATTGATGGCAGCGGACAATTTCAAATCACCACCGGGATAAGGATGTTGGACCACCTCCTTAGCCAGTTAGCTCAGCATGGAGTATTCGATATTAAGGTCTCGGCTTCGGGCCCCGACCAGCACCACGTGGTCGAGGATGTGGCTATTTCGCTGGGCAAAGCTTTTAACCAGGCACTGGGGGAAAAGCAGGGCATTGTTCGCATGGCTCATGCCGTGGTGCCCATGGACGACGCTCTGGCAGAGGTAGCTGTGGATATCGGAGGCAGGGTCTACAGTGTAATCGAGGCAGACTTTGGCGAAGTCAGCATAGGCGATATAAATGCTGATTTAGTCCGCCATTTTCTGGTCTCCCTGGCCTCCGAAGCCAGAATCAACCTCCACGCCAAAGTGCTCAGTGGCATCAATGACCACCACAAAGCCGAATCTCTGTTCAAGGCCCTGGCGCGAGCCCTGGACTCAGCCACCCGGATTGATGAGCGAATCGCTGGCCGGGTTCCCAGCACCAAAGAGGTTATCGAGGGATAGGAAGACATCCGATTCAGTCTCAAGAGTCCGAAGGAGCACGGCTATACAGCCGACCCGATTGTGTTTAAAATAATACAGAGTTAATCTATGCAGAAATTGTGAGCAGCGGAGGTAGGAAATGCCGGAATTGAGCTGGGCCACTGTAGTGAGCTGGTTGGTAAGCCATGGTATCCCGATACTCATCATCGTGGTGGTGGGAGCTGTGCTGTGGTTTGCGCTAAACAAGTTTCTGCCGCCCATTGTGCGGCGCGCGGTCGCCCGAACTGGCTATAAAGAAAGCAAAGAGGGACGAGAAAAGAGGGCGAATACGCTTCTCTCCATCTTCAAAGGCATAGTTCGGGTATTCATTGCCATAGTGGCCATAATGATGATTCTGGATGAGGTGGGAGTGGCTGTTACGCCAGTCCTGGCTGGCTTCGGAATCGTCGGCGTAGCCATTGGCTTCGGCGCGCAGTATCTGATACGAGACCTCATCGCTGGAATGTTTATCATCTTGGAAAACCAGTACAGGGTGGGTGATGTCGCCAGGGTTGCTGACGTGGCTGGTCTGGTGGAGGAAATAAATTTGAGAAAGACGGTGCTCCGCGACCTGGATGGGATAGTCCACCACATACCTAATGGTGAAATCAGAATAGCCAGTAACTTCACCAGGCACTTTGCCAGAGTCAATCTCAATATCTCGGTGGGCTACGGCACCAACCTCGACCACGCCATAGGCGTGATAAACCGGGTGGGCAAGGAAGTCGCCGAGGATGAGAAATGGCGCAAGGTCATCAAGAGCCCTCCCCAGGTGCTGAGGGTTGATAATCTGGGCGACTCCGGAATAGATATCAAGGTTCTGGGTGAAGTTAAACCCATGGCGCAGTGGGACGTGATGGGAGAGTTAAGGCTTCGACTCAAGAAAGCCTTTGATGCCGAAGGTATAGAAATACCCTGGCCCCATACCAAGGTGTATTTTGGCAATTCCTTACCCGATTCTCCTAAGAAGAAAGACTAGACTCAATAGGGGTTCCCAGCTTGCTGCTTAAACGGGAAGTGTACCTTCATAATATTAGGGAGATTGTGCGTAGGGTAATCTTCATGAGACGTCTTTTCAGGATATTCATCGTGGGGTCCTTTGCATTGGTAGGGGTAGCCTTCGTTTTCTGTTGCTTAAATCTTCAGGGATGCTTAATCCCTGGCAATTCAGATGTTATCCCGATCTATTCCTATGATACAGTCAATACCTACCCCCATGACCGCGATGCTTTCACCCAAGGACTGGTTTTCGAAGATGGGGTTCTGTATGAGGGAACGGGGCTTTCGGGACACTCCACACTGCGCAGAGTGGAATTGGAAACCGGAGCTATTTTACAGATTCGTGAGCTACCGGATCAATTCTTCGGTGAGGGGATAACTATCTATGGAAACAAGATCATCCAGCTGACCTGGCAATCCAATGTTGGGTTTGTCTATGATAAGAACAGTTTTGAGTTACTAGAACAGTTCAACTATTCAACTGAAGGGTGGGGAATTACGCACGACGGAGAGCGCTTAATCATGAGCGATGGTACGTCAATATTACATTTCTTGGACCCGCAGACCTTTGAGGAAGTTGGTCAGCTTGAGGTATTTGACAACGATGGTCCGGTAACCAGACTCAATGAATTAGAATACGTCCAAGGGGAAATCTATGCCAATGTCTGGCAAACAGACCGAATCGCAAGGATCGCACCTGGGACAGGGCGAGTAGCCGGTTGGGTGCATCTGGAAGGACTCTTAACCGCAGAAGACCGCACTGAACCAGTCGATGTTCTTAACGGCATCGCGTATGATGCCGACACCAATCGCTTGTTTGTGACCGGAAAGCTGTGGCCCAAACTGTTTGAGATTGAGCTGATTTCTCAAGATTGATTGATGATTTCCTCTCTGGAGCTAGTGCTACAATATTATTCAGTCTGTTTCCCTTTTGTATGCCCAGGGCTTCGGCCTAGGGGCTTTTCACGACCACAAGAAGAGTCACAGAGAAGACTTATTGTGTTTCTCTGAGCTACTCCTCTGGCAGGGCACTATCTTAGCAGCGATTTCTTCTCTGGCAAAAATCCGGGCACTCTTGACAACAGATAGGGACCAGTTTATAATCGAGGATACCTAGTATAACGATGTAGTTCTTGGAAACCGAGGATTACCCGGAGCCGACCAGGCCGCGGGGGATAGTAGAATTGACATGGCTCTTGAAGGTAATTCGAGGATAATGCTGGATGAAAGAGCCGCATACGGTGCGTCGCTTGGGGGACCTGGCCCGAGCGATCTTTTGTCGGCAAGCGTTGATCAAACATGAGTGCTGGCCCCGCGCCAAAATTGAGGAGTTACAGCAGCGCCAGCTAGCTAGGCTTCTTGATTCGGTAACCCAGAAGTCTCCCTTTTACCGTGAGTTCTGTAGCACACATCGGCTGGGTCCGCCCTACAGTCTCCAGGACTTCCCTGCCCTCGACAAGAAGACCTACATGAAAAGCTTCGACCAAATCGTTACTGACCCCCGTTTGCATCTCTCCCAACTCCAGGAACACATGGCCCGCGTTTCCGGGGATGAGTATTATCTGGGTGAGTATCGTGTGCTCACTACGGCAGGTAGCTCCGGGCTGAAGACGGTGGTCGTATTCAATCGCAAAGAATGGAGTATTCAGGAAGCGACGAGCATGCGGATTGCCGCCATGATGGGAGTAATTCCTTTCTCGATAAGACGGCCCACGATTGTGACCATCGGTTCCTATAGTCCTCTGCACGATAGTTATCGCCTCCCCCTTAGTATGGATATCGGCCTTTACCGCTATCACGTGCTGCCGGCTACTGCTCTTATCGAAGATCTCGTCCGGCGGTTAAACTCCCTTCAACCCCACCTCCTCCGGGGTTTTCCGTCCATGCTGGGGTTGCTCGTGACAGAACAGCTTCAAGGGCGCTTGCGTATCAATCCTTCTATTATCGCCGGTGGCGGCGAACCGCTGACCAGCGAGTTGAGGAAGCAGCTCCGGGTTGCCTGGCCAAAAAGCTCGGTCTTTGATATCTATGGCACTCAGGAAGGACTCCGCGCTATGGAGTGCAACCCTGGCCAAGGGATGCACATCTTTGAGGATCTGGGCATTGTTGAGGTTGTAGACGAAGACAATCGCCACGTGCCCGACGGGACTTTGGGCCACAAGATTCTATTCACCAGTCTATTTGGTTTCACTCAGCCCGTCATTCGTTACGAAATATCTGATATGATGGTACTGGCTCCAGAGCCGTGCCCGTGTGGCCAGCCATTCCGCCGTATTCTGGCCATCAATGGCAGGAATGACGATGTTCTCTACCTTCTTGGCCGAGGGGGAAAACAGGTTGCCGTGCATCCTGTTCATTTTTGGAACGTTCTGGAAAGCTTCGCTGATATACGGCAGTATCAGGTGGTCCATGAACCGGATGGCATCTGCTTGCGATTGATGTTCGAGGAAGGAAACGGACACGTAGCTGGTAGCGTCAGGGAGCAACTGACACGGAAGCTACATGCCCTGGGCGTTGATAGCCCGTCTATTCGTCTTGAACTGGTGACCACGCTGGAGGACCGCTCCCGTCATATGGGGAAGTGGAAGAATATCATCTCCAACGTGAGCCAGTCAGTGTAATGACTGTGGAATACTAACGACGGGATTGCCGGGTGCTCCAGCGAGTTATGCCTGTAGATGCTACGTGATTAGGCGGTGAAAACGAGTCGCCAAGGTGATACATGGCATCCTTTTTATTAAGAACTGTTATGCGGGCTATATTGCCCATCATAAACAAAGTTCACACAATGGCTCTCGGTATCAAGCCTGTGGAAAGAAACAGCGTCATCTGCGTTGAGGTAAGACGCCACAAGGGCTATCCTATCAAGCTGGAGGATGGTTGCGAGGTCAGGCCTGGCGACCCGGTCATCAAACTGCACCTTAATGATGCTTGGATTGCTGAGGGATTGCGGTCAAGCTCAGGATTGGGGATGGGGGGCTTCCCGCGGGGACTCTTCTATTACTTTAGGGACGGCCTGCAACTCCTTGCCACAGAAGTGGCCGATGGGAAATACGGCAGCATCGTTGCAGTGTATGGCTGGACTGCCTTCCATGCTCATGCTAGCCGGTTGGGATTCCAGATCATCGACTTGCCGAACACCCTGAGGATGAAGCTGGCCCGACTCCACATCGCCGCACTGATGCAGTCTCATCATATCCCCTGGCTTAAGAGGCATATCACCTCTCGTAAATCCGTGATGGTTAAGGCGGTTTGGCTGTCCCGAGCCGAACTCTTGAGAATACACGGCTCGGTCTCGTGATGCTTCTGCCTTAATGACAAGAAGGCTAGGGGCGAACCTGGCCGCTGCCCAGGATAATCCACTTATAGCTGGTGAGTTCTTTCAAGGCCATAGGACCACGGGCGTGAAATTTCTGGGTGCTTATGCCTATCTCAGCACCTAGTCCAAACTGGCTCCCATCGGTGAATCTGGTGCTCGCATTGGCGTAGACACAGGCGGCGTCCACTTCGCTGAGAAAGCGCATTGCTGCCGAACGATCTTCAGTTACGATAGCTTCAGAGTGCCCCGAGCCGTATTTCTCGATGTGCTCCAATGCTTCGTCCAGCGAGTTAACCACCTTAATAGCTGCTTTTAGCGACAGGTATTCCTTCCCCCAGTCTTGGTCTGTTGCCGGGACCGGCTTCAGTGAAGGAATCGGCTTAAGTATGGCCAGGGCTCGCTCGTCGCAGTGCATTTCCACACCGGCTTCAGCCCACTCTTTGGCAATTGCAGGCAGATAAGCTTGGGCAACCTGATCATGAACCAAGATGCAGTCGAGAGCATTGCATACGGTGGGACGCTGGACCTTGGCATTGTAGGCGATGGCCACCGCCTTATTCAGGTCACCACTCTTATCCACATAGGTGTGGCAGACACCTATTCCACCGGTGAGTACGGGCATAGCGGCATTCTCCGAGATAAGCTTTATCAAGCCAGCACCACCACGGGGAATCATCAAGTCAATGGTTCCTTTCATCTTGAGCATCTGGCTGACTAAAGCCCGCTCCGTGGACTCAATAAGTTGAATTGCTCCGTCTGGCACGCCGGCTCGGTGGCAGGCTTCCTGGGCTACCTTGGCTAAGGCAGTGTTGGAATGTATAGCTTCTTTGCCACCCCTAAGGATGACGGCATTGCCTGATTTAAGGCACAGGCTCGATATGTCTATGGTGACATTGGGGCGGCTCTCATATATCGCACCGATAACTCCCAGGGGGACCCGTCTCTTGCTTATCTGCAAGCCGTTGGGCAGAGTTCGGGTTTCGAACACCTCGCCTACGGGGTCGGGCAGCGTCGCCACCGTCTTTGTGTCCTGAGCTATGCCTTCAAGGCGGGATGGCGAAAGCATAAGCCTGTCCAGCATAGCCTCATTCATCCCCGAAGCCTTAGCCGCATCATAGTCAATCTTGTTAGCAGCCAGGATTCCATCCTGCTTATCGATGAGGACTTCAGCAATATTTAGCAAAGCCTTATTCTTAATTTCGGTGGAAAGAAAAGCCAGCTTGCTCGAAGCTGCGCTAGCTGCCTTTCCCTTTTCTTCTAGTTCTTTCATGGCTGGTTTCATGATTCTTACTCCCTGCTATTCACACTATGACCATGTTATTCCTGTGAATTACTTCGTCGCCGTAGTCATAGCCGAGGAGGCTCCCGATTCTATCGGAGTGCTTACGACCAATAGTAACTAAATCGGAAGAGCCGTAGTTGGAAATGCCGCAGCCAATGCGTTTGCCTACTTCGTCAAGAATATCCACGATATCGCCCCGCTGAAACTTGCCCTCGGCTTTCATTACTCCGGCAGGTAAGAGGCTCTTGTTGTGCTCCTTGAGGGCCGAGGCAGCTCCTTTGTCCACCGTGATTTTGCCTTTGGAAGCCAGCCCGCTGAGCATCCACCTCTTTCTGCTCTCCATCTTATTTACAGGTGCAGGAAAGAGAGTGCCTATATCTTCTCCCTGGCTGATTCTCGCCAGTACATCAGGTTCCCGCCCGTCGGCAATGACTACGTTTACACCTGAAAAAGTGGCGAGTCTGGCTGCCTCAACCTTGGTGGCCATCCCGCCGGTTCCCTGGCGGCTGGCAGTTCTACTGGCCATGCGTTCGATTTCGGCGTCAATCCTGTCCACCCGGCGGATAAGTTGAGCTTCAGGATTAGAGTGTGGGTCGGCGGTATATAAGCCGCCGATGTCGGTGAGCATGACCAGAATATCAGCATCAACTAGGTTAGCTGCCATGGCCGAAAGTTCATCATTATCCCCGAATTTGAGCTGTTCAATCTCATCAATGGCGACAACGTCATTTTCGTTAACAATGCAAATTATGCCAAGCTCGATAAGGGCAAGTAAGGTATTGCGGGCATTAAGATAGCCACTGCGGTCGCAGAGGTCTCCCTTCGTGAGCAACGCCTGAGCTATGGTTATATCATACTGACCGAAAAGTTGTTCGTAGGTATACATGAGGTGGCTTTGTCCCACCGAAGCCAGGACCTGTTTGAAAGGAGTGTTCTTGCGTTCCGGAACTTTCTTAAGCTTCTGTCTTCCCGAGGTAATAGCTCCGGAAGAGATTATGACTATTTCTTTCCCCTGGCTATGGAGTCGCGCTATCTGCTCCACCAAAGTCGACATAACTTGCGAATCGAGGTGGTCGGTGCCCGAGGTAAGGAGGCTTGTGCCGAATTTAGCCACTATGCGATGGTAAGACATTGACATAAATCTACCAGTTTTGGCCAGTAGTGACAACCTAAATGGGGAAGAAACAAGACGCTTAGTCAAACGGAAAAGGAATAGTCAATGGGCATGACGCAACGAGGGCAAAAGCAGAACTTCGAGAACCGAAATGAATGATTCAGTTCGCCCTTTCGTGAATTATCGAGGCAAGTTATAATACGGTGGAGAATAAGTCTAGCGACTAAAACTGGCAAACACAATGGGGACTAGCCCTCAAGTTGCGGCTGCTGTTTTGAGCTGCACCAAAGGGGTATGTTATCCGTGATTTTAACGGCCCGCTGCTTGAGTCTGGCACCGATGGCAAGTTCAGCGTCACATGAACGAGTATAAGCCGAAGCTAAACCTGCGTAAGTCGGTCGGCTTGATGGTTCTTGCTATTGTTATCATGGCAGTGGCCGTTTGGCTTCTAGCACATGAGAATTTCCATCAAATGCTTGCAGCCGTCAGGACTGCCGACCGCCTGTTCATCGCATTAGCCATAGCCATATATTTCATTAGTGTGGCAATTTGGGCCACCCGCTGGCAAGCAGCGCTGTCGTTCATAGATTGTAGAATGAACTTCGGTACTCGTTACCTGATAATTTGCGCGACCATTTTCCTTAATAATATTACTCCGTTAGCGCGTATCGGCGGCGACCCATTCGGAAGAGTCTATATGACGCGTAAGCTCGGGAATACGAGTTATTCGTCGGCTATGGCTTCTGTAGTTGGCGAGCACGTTCTTCTTCCTCTGGTTATTGTCTCGTCCTTGATGGCGGGTCTGATCTTGCGATTTGGGAGGGGGTCGCTGCAGTTGACCTTGATTCTTTCAGTAGTATGGGCTTTGGCTGCTCTGGGAGCAGTTTTCGGCCCTCGCCTCTTTTTCCGGAAAAGGATTGCGATCAAGGGTATAAGCGGCATTACAAGCCGTGTTCTCGGTTGGTTTGGGAGGCGCGGGAGTGTTCGGGAAATAGTGAAAGGAATTGAGTCATTCTATTCAAGCACCTATGCCACAATGGACAAATGGAAGAACGTATCGGCCATAGGGAGCTTGACGTTATTAATCGGTGCACTTAGCATTCTTCGCTTTTACACAATATTCCTAGCCCTGGGATATCATCCTACGTTCTCCATGCTTTTGGTCGCTTACTCACTTCCGGTTATTGTTGGTCTCATTCCATTTCTCCCTGGGGGCTTAGTTCTTATTGAAGGGTCATTAGTTTCGGTTTTTGCCCTTTTCGGTGTTCCTTTAAATCTGGCACTGGCAGCAACACTGATAGAGAGAGGGATCTCGTTTGTTCTGAGCACTATGGTCGGGGCTGGAGTCTTCTCCTATCTGGGAGTCAAGATGGCAGCCAAACCTGGAGTTCAAAGCTAAGCAAAGATGCGTGTAGCATTAGTTGGTGACGAGTACTACCCCGATATAGGCGGTGCTGCTCGTTATGCCTTTGATTTAAGTCTCCAGTTGGCTAAGTTAGGCCTAGAAATTGTGGTGGTCACACATGGGCATCCCGGCCAGCCTGAGGAAGAAGAAATTGCTGGGATTAGAATTAGGCGAATCAAAGGCTTGGTGCTAGATGATCCCCATCGTGCTGTCTCACCGCTGCTTTTTCGCCGCTGTCATAAATATATCCTGGATGGGGAGTTTGATGTGGTTCACGGGTTGGATATTTATTCTGCTATGGCGCTGATGGCGGTTAGTTTTGCACACAGACACCGAATTCCTTGTGTCATAACCTGCCACACAGTGATGACCTCAGCTCTTTTGATATATCTGCAGCGCTTCTTTGGCTGGGCCCTCAGGCTGAGAAAGGCTGATCACTTAATAACTGTAAGCCGGGCGTCGGCGCACTTCTCCAATCTGTTGGGCTTTCCCGAGAAGAAAACAGCCATTATTCCGAATGGTGTTGATCTGTCGTGCTTCAACGGGAAAGTAGATGCTTTGGTGATGCGCAAGGAACTGAGTATTGGTGACGAGCCTCTTATAGTGACAGCATCGCGTCTGATAAAGCGGAAGAATCCGCATCTGCTCGTGTCAGCCTTTGCCAAGGTCTTGAAAGTCATTCCAGATGCAAGGCTAGTTATGGCCGGGTCTGGTCGGGAAGAGGATAATCTGTCTCACCAGATCAGGGACTTGAACATTACAAATTCGGTAGCATTGACGGGAAGACTGGCGAAGGAAAAAGTCGCCCAACTCATGGCAGCGGCCGACGTTTTTGTTTTACCCTCTAAATTGGAATCTTCCCCTTTGTCACTGCTGGAAGCCTCGGCTGCGGCTGTGCCAGTAGTATGCTCAAACGCAGGTGGAATACCCGAAGTTTTCCAAAACGGTTTCAATGCGCTCCTATATCCTCCGGGAGATGACGATGCTATGGCAAAGGCAATAATTCGTCTGATTCAAGACCGGGAGCTAGCAAAGAAGATTAGCGCAAATGCTGTAGAGACCGCCAGCAGATTTACCTGGGAAACAGCTGCTGAGAGAACACTGCGAGTTTACGAAGAAGTGTTACAGGAGAAATAACCCGGGTCGCGCCCACCACGGACGCTGAGGATGATGCTAGACCCTTTCTAGCAACAGCGTAGATCGTAACGCAATCTCTTTCCCTTAGCAAAATGTAGTATCACAAAGTGTCTCTGCCTGCCAAGGTAACTGTTCGGCTCGATGAAAAAAGAACAGGCATAATACACAAACTTGCGAGCATCTGAGACGCGTTCACTCGCCCAATATCTGAATAACAATCTTTCTGGACCTGGGGCGATTATCGAAATCTACGAAGATTATCTGCTGCCAGGTGCCCAAAGTTAGCCTCTTATTTACAAAGGGCACCGTTAGGGAAGCTCCAAGTGTGGAGGCGCGGACATGGGAATGGCCATTGCCGTCCCCCCAGGTCTTATTATGCTCATAAGGGATGTTCTGGGGTATCACCCTATCCCACATATCCTTGAAATCGGAAAGTAGATTTGGCTCATACTCTATGGTGGTTATTCCGGCCGTGGAACCGACTATGAACAAGGTGATTGTTCCATTGTTAATCCCAGATTTCTCGACGTTCTTGGTCACCTGAGAGGTTACATCAATAATGTCGCAGTTCCCCCTTGATTGAAGTGTGATATCCTTAGTTACTACGGTCATTGTCCTACCTCCTTGGGAAGAGATTGCTTCGCTTCGCTCGCAATGACAGAGCGAGGGGTCATAGACTTACCTCCTGCCATATGATATCGTCCAGCTCAAATACAGGTCCATCGCGGCATACCTGTTTCAAACCTTTCTTGGTATTTATGGTGCAGCCATAGCAAGCTCCAAAACCACATCCCATCCGTACCTCCAGGGAAACCTGACACTTTTTCAACAGGAGCTTGCTGCGCTTTGCCGGTAAGGACATCTCCGTCATCGCCTTGTACATACCCACAGGACCACAGGCATATACCTGGTCAGCCCAGTCTAAGGAGTCAGGCAAAACATCCGTGGCCTTGCCTTTCCGGCCCATACTGCCATCCTCTGTGACGGGAATAAATTGGACTCCTTTCGGTAAAGGCGAGAGTTTGCTTCGCCTCCTTCCGACAGAAGAAA
>SMTZ1_10002897_pt1 | contig 17245 bp, 12 predicted proteins | sample DeeMarSWOR136_30_FD_25667 | JGI IMG/M metagenome (IMG submission 25667)
CCGCTTTCTCTCCACAGTCCTCAACGACGAGCTTGAGGGGCAGTCCGCCAAGGGACTTGATGCCACCGGCCTCATTGATGTGCCTGACGGCGATCTCCATGCCGACCTTGGATTCCGTACCGAAGATGGCGTGGGCTCCGGTCAACGGTTCCAGGCAGCCTACGACAATTTCGGATGGCATCTCCATCTCGACAGTCTCCTTTTCTCCCGCGGCGAAAAGGCCGAATACCGCAATCGATGAAATTGCGAGGACAATGAGTACCGCTTTGATTGTTTTCATTGCAAACCTCCTTCTTGACCTGGAGTCCTGCCAGTGTAGCACGGGTATTGTTCACTGTCAACGAAATCCCAACATGGTTGACGAGTAATTTCATTGCACCGGGAGGAGGAGAGAATGTATAATGAGTGTATCGAAACTGCGTTCTCCCGCATTCACATTCCTTAAACTTTTCTTTGAGCTCGGTATGTGCCTTCACCGAAGGATCGGCTCTACAGATGACGCAGGTAATGTTGCGGAGGGTAACATGGAACAATCACAAATAGAGGAAAGAGTAAGGAAGGTCATTTCCGAGGTGCTCAAAATCGATGAAATGGAGGTAAAGGCCGAAGCCAATTTCATCTTCGATCTGGGCGCGGACTCCATGCAGAGTGTGCAGCTCGTTGCCGCATTGGAGGAGGAGTTCGACATCGAAATGGACGAGGAAGAGGCCTTTTCCGTTCAGACCGTTTCCAAAGCCGTCGATTTCATCCAGAACATCCTTGAACAGAAAGGCTCATGAAGAAGAGGGCTTCCCTTCACCGTTTCTTCTATCCCCGATCCGTGGCTGTGGTGGGGACGAACCGTGTCGAGGGGACCGTTCCCTATGATCTCTTCCACAATATCCTGAAAGTATATCCTGGTAGGATCTACCCGGTAAGTCCCCGAGAGCCATCAGTCTGTGGTGTGAAAGCATACAAGTACGTTATCGACATCGAAGACGAGGTCGATCTCGCTGTGATCGTGTTCCCCAGCTCCGTGTGCCACCTCGCCATGGAGCAGTGCGGCCAGAAGGGAATACGATCGGTCATCATCGTGTCCGCTGGATTCCGCGAAACGGGTCCAGCAGGAGCTGACCGGGAAAGGCAGGTCATTGAAATTGCGGAGCGCTACGGCATCTCCTTCATCGGCCCCAACTGTCTCGGCCTAATAAACACCGACCCCAAATGGACTCTCAACGCCTCATTTGCCCGGAAGATGCCCGAACCGGGAAGCATCGCCTTTCTCTCGCAGAGCGGGGCACTCTGCACCGCAGTGCTCGATTACGCACGGGCACATTGCATCGGCTTTTCAAAGTTCGTCAGCTTCGGAAACAAGGCTGATGTCGATGAGATTGAATTCCTTCACTATCTGGAAAAAGATCCTGCAACAAAGGTTATCCTCCTCTACCTCGAGGAGATACGTGACGGACGCGCGCTCATGGAAAGGGCCCGGGAGCTTCTCGGGGTGTATGGCAAGCCCCTGCTCATCCTGAAATCGGGTACCACGGCGGAAGGAGCATCTGCAGCTTCACTCCACACAGGCTCGCTTGCGGGAAACGATGCAGTCTTCGACGCAGCGTTTCGCCAGGCCGGCATCCTCCGCTGCCGCACCATGGAGGAGCTTTTCGACACAGCCAAGGGCATCGCCTGTCAGCCCTTGCCGAAGGGAAACCGCATCGCAATCATTACGAATGCCGGTGGGCCCGGTGTGCTCGCCACCGACCTGGCGGTCAGAGAAGGCCTCGAGATGGCGCACTTCACCGATAAAACGGGAAAAGCGCTGAAAGCGCAGCTTCCAGTCACTGCCAGCATCGCCAACCCGGTTGATCTCATCGGTGATGCGCGGGCAGACCGATACATCGCAGCTCTGCGCACCGTACTGCTCGATGAGCATGTGAACGGGGCCATGGTCATTCTCACCCCGCAATCGATGACCGATATCGATGTTATTGCCAATGGTATATGCAACCTCGCTACTGGAAGCGACAAACCACGGTACGTCTCCTTCATGGGTGAGGAGGAGGTTTCATCAGGGATACGCATACTCGAACAACACCCTCTCCCCCATTTTCGCAGCCTGCAGGGCATGTGCAGAGCCTTCTCGCAGGCCTTCTGGATCTACAGGGAGTTGCACGGAAAAAAGTCTGTGTTTAAAGCTCCTGCAGGAGTGAAGGCCGCAGCGGCAAAGTCCCTTGTCGAGGAGTCACGAAAGGCTGGAAAAAAGTTTCTCTCTGAGGAAACAGGCACCGCTATTCTCCGGGCTTACGGATTCCCTGTGCTTCCCTGTGAAATAGCTCGATCCGAGCACGAGGCAGGGAAAATCGCGGAGACAATTGGTTTCCCCGTCGTCATGAAGGTCTACATGGGGGATATGTACCACCGGTCCGATGCGGGCGGCGTCATGGTTCGAATAATAACCGTGGAGGAGGCAGAAAACGCCTACAGGACCATTCTTTCAAACGTGCAGCGCGCCGTTCGGAACCCAGTGATCGAGGGAGTTCTCATTCGGCGCTGGATCGAGGAAGGGGAGGAGGTAATCCTGGGATTCAAAAGAGACCCCTCTTTCGGTCCCGTGATCATGTTCGGGCTTGGAGGATTGTACGTGGAGGTATTCAGGGACGTGGTCTTTCGTGTCGCGCCCGTGGATGAGGATTCTCTCTCGCGGATGATCAGGGAGATACGCGCCTATCCTCTTCTCACAGGGATACGGGGAAAGCCGGAACGTGACATCCCATGCATCGAGGAGTGCATTCGGAGGCTTTCTCAGCTCGCAGTCGACTGTCCCGGCATACAGGAGCTCGACATCAACCCGCTCATCGTCCACGAGAGAGGAAAGGGATGCACAGTGGCGGATGTGAAGATCCTTCTGCAGAATGAGGATTGATACACCGTGCTCCAGGTGTCGATACGTTCCGAAGTTCGAGCCGCTCATTCGAGATCGGTGACGAACTGATCGTACTTGCCGTTCAGCAGCGACCCCGCTTCCTCGTCAACGATCAGTATCGCCCTTCTGTGCATCTGCACGATACTCGCCGGCACCTGCCCCGTGATCGGTCCCTCGACCGTGTCCTTAATGGCCTGCGCCTTGCTCCTGCCACTTGCCAGAAGAAGGAGGATTCGGGAATCCAGTATGGTGCCTATTCCCATGGTGATCGCGTACTTCGGTACCTTGTTCAGATCATCCTCGAAGAATCGGGAGTTGTCCTGTCTCGTCTGCAGGGATAGGGTTTTGATCCGTGTCCTCGACCCCAGAGAGGAGCCCGGCTCGTTGAAGCCGATATGGCCGTTGGCCCCAATGCCGAGAAGCTGCAGGTCGATACCACCGTACCTGACAATCTGCTCCTCGTACCATTCGCAAAACTTGTTGATGCGGTGTATCTCGCTCACGTCGACCATACCCGATGGTATGTGAATGAAACGTTCGGGTATGTTCACATGCTTGAAGAGGTTTTCGTACATGAAATAGTGGTAGCTCTGGGGATGGGTCGGCGGCAGCCCGATGTACTCGTCGAGATTGAATGTCGTGACCTTCGAGAAATCAAGTCCTTCCTCCCTGTGCATGCGGATAAGTTCACGGTACATGAGCAGCGGCGTGCTTCCCGTTGCCAGACCGAGGACACATGAGGGCTTCTCCCGGAGCAAACCGCTCACCACACGCACACCCTCTTTACTTACCTCTTCATGATCCTTCTTGATTACCACAAGCATGACACACCTCACATTGGACTATGATATGTAGAGTCAAACTTCGAAAATAGATAAAGAGATCGCTTCGATATTCGTGTTTTTTATTTTAAACGAGAAAAGCAACTGTTGTATTTAAAAGCTGAAACAAACCACGCTCTTTAACCGAAGTTCTCAAAGATTGCCGTGCGATTATATATCAGCGAACGCTACATTTCCATACCGATGCATGAAATTCGACCTAGCGAAACGCTCGCGCATCGATCTTTCTATCTTTCTTTATATTTACTTTTTATATATGGGTTGGGCGCAATCCACGCGCACCGTCAGGCACGCGACTTTGCCCGCGCATACAGCTCGGGGAAATAGTGCCTAACCTGCTCCTCGAGTTCTTCCTCCGAAATTGCCGTTAAGCGGCCCTCCTTTTCATACTGGTCCATGACCCAACGCTGTATCTTCACCACCTTGGTAAGGGAAAGCCTCTCCTTCCCCTTGAGTCCCAGAAACTCGTTCACCCAGAGCGCGACACCGTCGGTGCCCGACTTATCGGTGATCGCCACCCTTGGAGGTCGGTTGAGCAGCTTCCTGGTATCGAAGATGGTGTATATCTCCTCATTTCTGCGGAGACCACCGGCATGAATACCGGCCCTCGTGGTATTGAAATCTCGACCAACGAAGGGATAGTTTGCAGGTATGGACGCTCGCACCTCTTTCTGAAAGTACTTAGCGAGATCCGTGATGACTGAAAGATCGATCCCGCAAAGGCCGCCCTTGAGCGCAATGTATTCCATGACGGCACCTTCGAGGGGTGGGTTTCCCGTGCGCTCGCCTAACCCGAAGAGCGTGGTGTTCAGCGCATCAGCACCGTATATCCAGGCCGTGGCCCCGTTGACGTGCACCTTGTGGAAATCGTTGTGACCATGCCACTCGAGCCTTTCCCCCGGAATACCGCACTCCTCCTTCATCCGCCATATGAGCTTCGGTATGGAGCGGGGCTCGGCGACATTGGGAAAGGACACCCCGAAGCCCATGGTATCACAGAGCCGTATCTTTACCCTCATGTGTTCTGGCTGTTTCTCAGTGAGGCGCTCGAGCCGCTGTACAAAGGGTATGACGAATCCCTTCAGGTCGGCACGGGTCACATCCTCCAGATGGCAGCGTGGACGCACCCCTGATTCGAGCGCCGCTTCCACGACCCTTAGATATGCAGCCATTGCCTCCTTCCTCGTCTGCTTCTGCTTGTGGAAGATATGATAGTCCGAGCATGAGGTGAGCATACCGGTTTCCCGGAGACCCATCTCCTTCACGAGACGCAGGTCTCCCATTTCGGCCCTGATCCACCCCGTAATCTTGGGGTAACGAAGCCCCAGTTCCCTGCACGCATCGATCGTGGCACGGTCATTCTTCGTGTATAGGAAGAACTCGGTCTCCCGTATGACCCCCCTCTCTCCTCCGAGCCTGGAGAACATGGCGTAGATGCGGGTCATCTGCTCCTTGGTGTAGGGAGGCCGCGCCTGCTGTCCGTCTCTGAAGGTGGTGTCGGTTACGTGAATGTCGCGATCGATCACCCTTCGCGGATCAAATTTTGCAACCCTCCCGTCGATGGTTTCCTCGATGACATCCTCAAACCGGATACGAGGGGGGATCGTATGAGGGAAGATGTCTTTCAGCAGGTTGGGTTGCTGAACGTCTTGTAACGGCCGTCCATCCATAATACCGTTCACTCCCCTCAGCCGGGTATCAGTTCTGTAAAGAAGTCAACGGCACCCCCCACTGTCTGCACCCTGAGGGCCTCCTCTTCATTAAGATCGAGATCGAACTCCTCTTCGAAGGCGGCGACGAGCTCTATAGATTTGAGAGAATCAGCCCCAAGATCATGGGCAAAGTGGTGATCGAATTTGATCTGTTCGGGATTGGTTTTCAGCTCGCGCGCGGTCACCCGTATGACCCTTTCCGCAATCTCATCTCGTTTCATAAGCACCTCGCTTCAAATAAGTTCCATTAACAAATAAGGATAAAGTTGAATATAATAAGGTGGGAAGACTGATTTAAGAAAATTTTTTACCAATCTCCTCCAAATTCTTCAAGCGTTTTTCGACACGCTCCTTTTCCTTCACCAGTTGCTGAACGACTGGATTCTCTTCATAGGTACCCCGGACAGCTGTGAAGTCCGCTGTTCGTTCTTCGACACCTCCGTCGAGACCGTAGCCTATCTGGGAGAGCGATGAAAATTCGCTTTTCGTGTTCTCCATGATGAGTGTCAGCAGGGAGCCGGACACTGCGGCCCATCTTTGCGCAAACTCCCCGAACCGCCCGGCCCCGACCTCCGACGGTGGGATGCCGTACTCCTGCTCGAAGGCGTGGCACACGTAATCCCAGGCATCATCGCTATACGAACGATAGGACTCTTCAAACACACCCAGAAGTTCAGCCACATTACGGACACCGCCTCCGCGCACCGACTCCATCACATACTGCACCCGTTCTTCGGAGATGAGCAACCCCCCTAGATCGGACCACCGCTGCCGCCGTACTCCAGGGGAATGGGGTCTGCATTCTCCCATTATATCGTCCCAGGTCTCTGCATTCGAAGCGCTTTTTTCCACCCGCACAACGAACGCTTCGAGCAGATACCGGTCGATCGCCAGGGTATAGTACCGGATCCCCTTCTTCATGAGAAGCCGTTTGATCCAGGCGCCTCCGTATAGAACTACCTTTTCTTCACGGGGCGTCTTCTCATAGAGCTCCTGGAGTATAACCCTCCCCCGCCGCATCTTCTCAACCGTGTAGGGGGAGAAGACGTCGAAGACGATGAGATCGCGCTTCAGGAGGGCCTTTCGTCTGTCGCGGGCAGGCCATTTTTCGGCATCACGGACCGTGCCGATGGAGAAGATATTTACGCCCATGATGACATTGGACCTGCCTTCCTCATCGTAGAGGTATGAGAAGGGGAAATCAGCGATATCGAGGTTTGCCATGTGCTTTCCGATGATGACGGTGAAGGCGGGAACGTGACACGCCATCATATTGTAGGCAAAGGATCCCGTTTTGCAGCCCCGCTCGAATATCCCCTGGTGCACCGGTCCCAGCTTGTACATGTGATTGCTCTGATTGGTACCGCTCCCCGCGTTGTAGAAGGACCAGAGGCTCGCAATGAGAAGCGTGGACTTGTGGTGGGTCACGGTAAAGGGCCCACCAAACACAGAACAGATCTCGGTGTGAAAGGCCTCGCTGTTGGCGAAGAGAAGGGAGTTTTCCACGGAACATTGCTTGCCGACCTGCGTTCCCTGACCCACAAAGGCACCGTTGAGCACTGCACCGCTGTCCACGCTCGCCCCCTCGGACAGTATGAAGTGATTCATGAACACGCCCGCTCCTACAACGGTGGGATGCTCTGCGCAGCTCAGAATGGTCCCGTCTTCGATTCTCAGGGCGCCCCGGATCACCGCATGGGGTCCAATGTTCGTGTTCCTAATCTGCCCGCAGCCTCTGATCTGCGCAGAGCATGAGATCCTTCCCCGTTCTGATCGCTGCTGTGAAACGTATTCCCCGATGAGCTGTTCCAGCTTCTTCTGGAACTCGGCGTCATGGCGGTAAAAGGTCTGAATGTAAGCTATCTGGGCATTGAGCTTATTGAAAAGGGTTACCTCGCGCCCGCCCGTTTCATTCAGAACCTGGATACGATACCCGTTTCCGAACGTCGCGTCCTTCTCGGATACAAGACTCGACACGTCCTCCAGAACGACTTCGTCCTCAATGTCATAATGCTGAATGGAAGAGCCTATATCGGCGATGTAGACATTTCGGCCCACCCTGCAGCTGGCGAGCGTCGCATGGTGTATCCCGCAGGGCCGTTTCAGACCGTCGATCGTTACAAATCCGCTGTTGCTGCCGATCTCCACCTCACCGAAGAAGGATGTTTGTCGTACACGCCGGGCGTCGAAATCGGGGGCAACCCTGACCCATTGCCAGTTCTCCGCTGTACAGCCCCTGGCCTCCAGTGCCTCGATCTCTTTCTGAGTCAGATTCCTTGATTTCAGCATACAGGGGTCCTAACACACACTAATATTCAACCGTGCTTTGACTCCGAAGTTCGGAAAGATTACTGTGCGATACGGCTGGGCATGCAGCATTTCATAACGATATATAAAACGTAACTTTTGATCTACAAAGTATACAGGAAACGACAATAATGCAAGGAACGAATTCTCGGTACCCTCCATACCGTACCCAGCTTGACGCACCGCAATCCTTTGCTAAATTTCGTACAAGCATCTATAATGAGTGCCTGGCACATGAGCAGTGCGTAAACGGATAGAGTGCGCATCGGAGAAGCACCTAGTTGTGCTGGAGGGAGGTATGGATATGTCTGAGCGGCAGAATATTCCGCAATGGATCGGCAACACACCCTTTCCGCCCGATAAAAAACGGGCCTGTAAGATTACGGAGGACATGTACGCACAGTTTCTCTACGGCTTCGAGACCATGCAGGTGGAGAATCAGGTCTTTGCCAGCACCGACAAGGTCTTCATGGCTGAATTCACACTTCCACCCGGCAGCCACTACGAACCCGCGGGCTATCATCTGCACGGTGACGAGTGTTACTACCTGCTCGAAGGCGGCGCAGTGGCCTTCAACGCTGAAACGGGCGAGACCTTCTCCCTCGGCACGGGCGATGCCATGCTCATCCCTCAGCGCACGCGGCATCAGCTGTTCAACATGTATGATAAGAGAGTCGTTGTCATCGCCTGTGTGGCTCCTGCAATATGGGCCGATGATGGCATGGGTACCATTATCCCGCAGGTCGAATCGCCCCGTTTCTACAAGGGCCCGGAACAGCCTTCTTATAGTGCACCCCAGCCTGCCCACACCCTCACCCCTCTGAAAAGAAACATCGATGCCATCGGCAGCTGGCCTGCTGCAGGACCGCATCTGCGCAAGGCAAAGCAGCTCGTCATCGTACGTCCGCAGGACCAGCTTGAGCTGCTGCACGGAAACATCCGCCACGTACTCTTCTCTTTCGTGGTGAGCAACGACTACATGCATCTCGCGCTCTTGACCGTTCCCGTGGCCGGCGTCTCGGAGTTCGAGACCCACGACGGAGACGAAGTCATCAACGTGCTCGACGGAGAACTCTGTGTCCGGATTTCCTCGTCCGAGGAAGATCGAACGGATGATGCCACCTATCCCCACGTCAGGCTCGGTACCAGGGAGCGGATGTTCATCCCCGCAGGCACACGGCATCAGTATCTTAATTTCACGAACAGTCCCGTCAAGGCCTACGTTGCCGTCGCACCCAGGCTCTGATTCCGTGCCGGGACAACGCAACTTCCTTTGGAATTGCCCCTGCAATTTCACTACAATTGATGTATACAGTCACCGCCTGTAGAGGAGGTCTTGACCTGCATGCACTGGTTTTATATCTATAAAATGATCTTTCTATCCTTCCGATTCTATACTAGAGGTAAACTCAAGAGGCATCTCATGCGGTGGTTAAAGATTCTCATTTTCATTTTTCTCTTCCTCCCTGCCTGCAGGACAACTCGCGATACGGTCATCCCTCATATATCCAAGGCCGGTACGCAGCAGGCGAAAAAGCAGTCCTACGAGGAAGAGATAGCTATGAAGTTCCCGGAACCTAAACCTCAAAAACTCCCAGAGGTTCAGGCCCCTGAAGAACCTCCCACACGTAAGGCTCCGGGGGTGCCCGAAGAGCAGGTTCCTGAGGGGACCGAAGGGCAGGCCCCGCAGCAGACCAAAGTCGAGATGGATCTTCCGGAAGATGTCATCGAATCTGCAGAGATTGACTGGCTTGCCGATCACTATATGAAAATGCTCACCATCGAGCAGAAAATCGGCCAGCGTTTCATCACCCACATTGAGGGAACCGAGCTGTCGAAGCAGACGGTGAGCATGATCCATGACGGGTACATCGCCGGAATCATACTGTACCCTTGGAATGTGGAGACACCTGAACAGGTGAAGCAACTCACCTCTTCGGTTCAGCAAACGGCTAACAAGAACAATCCTCCGATTCAGCTCTTTATATGCGTGGACCAGGAAGGCGGGAGGGTAAATGCCTTCAAGTTCAAAGAGGTGTCCCACTTTCCGCCGCCCTACTACTGGGCTCAGTACCACGATCAGCTGTTCATAGAGTCTGCAGCTTACATAATCTCGAAGGAGATTTCAGACCTGGGCTGCAACATGAACCTCGCACCCGTCCTTGACGTGTACGGCATTCCTGACAGGACGGTCATCGGCGACCGATCCATGGGAAACGATCCTGAAGCCGTGGGTCGGTACGGCGTTTCCTATATCCGGGGCGCGGAGAAGGCGGGCGTTATCCCCGTGGTGAAACACTTCCCAGGCCATGGCTACACAAGCGTCGACTCTCACCGGGAGATGCCGGTTGTGGAGCTCGAAGAATCGGAGCTTCATGCCTGGGACATGAAGCCATTCAAAATGACCATCGAACAGGGCGCTGACGCGGTCATGACTTCGCACGTGCTCTACCCTCGCCTCGATCCCGACTATCCCGCAACCCTCTCTGCCCGTATCATCCGCGGCATACTGCGGGAACAGTACGGTTTTCAAGGGGTCATCATTTCCGACGGTATCGCCATGGGCGCTCTCTCCAACAACTACGATATCACCGACACTCTGAAGCTCTCTTTCAAGGCGGGTATCGATCTCATCCTGGTTCACAGCACCTACGATCTTTCCGATATGAAGAAAAGGGTGTACCGGCTTTACAAACGCGGTGAAATCACCGACGAGGAGATCGATGAGGGTGTCCAGCGTGTCCTGGAGCTGAAGCTGAAGTACGGCCTTATCCCCGAAGAATACTAACCCCTTAGCCCGCCATGCATCTTGCGATTGATAATTCATTCATTGCCTTTTATATTTAGGCCATTGTCGCATTCCACCCTCAGAGATGACAGGGAACGAAGGAGTTCTTGATGGACAAGCTGCTGCTCTCGGGCAATGAAGCCATTGCACTCGGTGCTTTCGAGGCGGGCGTCAGGGTTGGGACGGGGTATCCCGGTACGCCTTCGACGGAGATACTTGAAAATCTCACGAAGTATCCCGGTGTGTACACCGAGTGGTCGGTCAATGAGAAGGTTGCACTGGAGGTGGCACTTGGCGCTGCCATAACCGGCGCCCGGAGCCTCGTGACCATGAAACATGTGGGGCTCAACGTTGCTGCCGATCCCCTGTTCACGGCATCATACATAGGGGTAAAAGCGGGACTGGTCATTGCCTGTGCCGATGATCCCAACATGCACTCGTCCCAGAACGAGCAGGACAACCGCAACTATGCCTGCGCCGCAAAGGTCCCGATGCTCGAGCCCTCGGATTCACAGGAGGCGAAGGACTTCACCGCCCTGGCCTTTGAGCTCAGCGAGCGCTACGATACACCGGTGATTCTCCGCTCAACCACGAGGATCTCTCACTCCAAAACCGTCGTGCTGCCGGCTCCCGAGCCGCGCCGGGACAGGGAGCCAGCCCGGTTTGAACGAAACATCAAGAAGTATGTGATGATCCCTGCCTATGCTCGTTCAAGGCACGTGGAGGTTGAAAAGCGCATGCGGCGGCTCGAGGAGGATGCGAACAACCTCGAAATCAACCGTGTGGAGATGGGGGACGAGAGTATCGGCATCATCACGTCGGGCATCAGTTACAATTATGTGAAGGAAGCCTACCCGGAGGCATCCATTCTGAAACTGGGGATGGTGTTTCCCCTTCCCGAGCGGATCATTGAGGATTTCTGCTCGAGGGTCGAACGGGTATTCGTCGTTGAGGAGCTAGATCCCTTTATCGAGCTCCGTGTGAAGGCCATGGGGATCGAGGTGGAGGGAAAGTGCCACTTTCCCGTGACCGGTGAGTTGAGTCCCGATCTTGTCCGCAGGCCGCTCCAGGCACTGGGATTCACGGCAGGAAAGACCGAGTTACAGACCCTGCAGAACGAGGTACAGCTTCCTCCCAGGCCCCCTTCGCTCTGCCCCGGCTGCCCCCACCGCACCGTGTTTAAGACCCTGCACAAGCTCGGATTGACCGTTACGGGGGACATTGGCTGCTACACATTGGGTGCCCTGCCGCCCTTCACTTCCATGGACACCTGTGTGGACATGGGGGCAAGCATAACCATCGCACAGGGAATCGAGATCGCCGAGGGTAAGGACCGCGAAAAACATACCGTGGCTGTGCTCGGCGACTCCACCTTCTCACACATGGGTCTCCCGGGTCTGCTCAATGCGGCATACAACAAGCGCAACTCCCTTATCATCGTGCTCGACAACGGAACTACGGCCATGACTGGCATGCAGCCCAACCCTCTCTCCGGGGAGCGGATAAACGGTGAAGAAACCGTGATTCTGGATTATAAAAAACTGGGAGAGGCGGTGGGCATTCAGAGCGGCAACATCGCTGTCGTGGACGCGTACAAGCCTGGCGAAATCGAGGAGGCGATCACCAGGCTGGTGGAAACGAAAGCCCTGTCCCTGCTCGTGGTACAGGGGTTATGCGTCATACTCAGGCGCCGGAGAGGGAGGAGATCCTGAAACATGGCTAAAGCAGTGTACAGTATACTGATGGTCGGCGTCGGCGGGCAGGGTATCATTCTTGCCAGTGATATACTGACGCTCGCAGCGATGCACTCGGGGTACGATGCAAAGAAGAGTGAGATTCACGGCATGAGCCAGCGGGGCGGTTCGGTCTTCAGCCACATCCGTTACGGTGCAAAGGTCTACTCCCCGACCATATCAGAAGGTGAGGCGGATATACTCTTTTCCCTGGAGGAGATGGAAACCCTGCGGTGGCTGAACTATGCAGGTTCCGGGAGCATCGTCATCACCCTCCGTACACAAATCAAGCCGGCTATGGTGGAGGAATACCCCGAAGGCATCGAGGAGGAGCTCCGGAAAAAATGTGGGGCCCTGAAATATCTGGAGCCCGAGCAGCTCAAGAAGGACATCGAAAATGTCAAGTTCTTCAACGTGGCACTGCTCGGAGTTCTGGCGGAATATGTGAATCTCCCCGAGGATTCCTGGAAGAGGGCAATTGAAGAGCGTGTCCCCAGGGGCTCTTTCGAGGATAACTTCAAGGCTTTTCAGGCGGGCAGAAAGTACGCGTGAAAACGATCTTGGGTCCTATACGGTGTTGTTCAGTTTACATGTAGCCCCCCAATCGTTATAATACATACCACGATACATACAATTGAGATTATCAAAGCCCTTCATTATAAACACCCTTGAGGAGAGCAGTATGGCCATTTCAGAGAAGGTCCGCCGGCAATTGGAAAGCTCATCCTGGATCAGGAGGATGTTTGAAGCAGGAAACACCCTTAAGGCCACATATGGCACCGACCGGGTGTGCGACTTCAGCCTGGGAAATCCGAATATCGAGCCTCCCGAACAGTTTACACGCACCCTGATAGACCTCCTTCAGGGGGAGGGGCGGGGAACGCACCGCTACATGCCGAACGGCGGCTACCCTGAAGTACGCAAAAGAGTGGCTGAGTTTGTGTCTGAGGAGCAGCATGTTTCCCTCAGGGGCGATCATCTCATTCTCACCTGTGGAGCAGGAGGAGGTCTCAACGTCGCGCTGAAGACCATCCTCAACCCGGGCGACACCGTTCTCGTAAGCACCCCTTATTTCGTGGAATACACTACCTACGTGGACAATCACGGCGGCGTGCTGGAAACCGTTTCGGGACGGGACGGCTTCGAGCCCGACATCGACGCGCTTGCAGCCCACATCACCGAAAAGACCGCTGCTCTGATCATCAACTCCCCCAACAACCCTTCCGGTCACGTCTATCCGGAGGAGACGATCAGGAAGATAGGACAGCTCCTTGGGGAGAAGAGCGCTGAAACGGGGAGAGTTATATACCTCATCTCCGATGAGCCGTACCGCAAGATCGTGTACGATGGTGTACAGGTCCCTCCCGTGTTTCCCCATTATCGAAACACCATGATCGTTTCTTCCTACTCCAAGGACCTCTCCATACCGGGCGAGCGTATCGGCTGGCTCGCCGTGCATCCGGAGGCCGAGGATTCGGAAGATCTCATGAACGGCATTATCCTGTGCAACCGTATCCTTGGGTATGTCAACGCGCCGGCCTTCATGCAGCGCGCCATACAGCACCTGCAGGGCTATAGCGTTGACGTCGAATTATACCGTAGAAAGCGGGACAGTCTCTGCGCAGGTCTTCATGCGCTGGGTTATGAATTCATGAAACCCAAGGGCACCTTCTATCTCTTCCCCAAGGCTCCCGGAGGCGACGACATGAGCTTCGTGCAGGTTCTCCAGGAGCAGCTCGTGCTGACCGTTCCCGGTTCCGGTTTCGGCGGTCCGGGTTATTTTCGAATCGCCTTTTGCGTCGACGACGATGTGATAGAACGTTCCATGGAGGGGTTCGCCAGAGCCATCAGAGCCGTGCAATGAAAGCATGGGCACGTCATATCGAAGAGCTTCTCGGGCAGGTTCACCTGGAGGGGAGAAACCGGCTGTTCGAGCATGAGGTGTATGGCGTGCTTTCACATCTCCACATCGCTACACCGGCTCACCTGTTCATCCGCAGCGAAGATGAAGTCACCAACGCCACGCTCGCCATGTTCGGCAGTGACCGCATCGTGCTGAAGGCTGTCTCGCGCAGCGTCACCCACAAGCAGCGGCAGGGCGGGGTGAAGATGGTGTACAAGGACCTGGACTTCGTCAAATACTCCATCTGTACCATGAGGGAGGCTTTCGAAGAGCAGGGATTGTCTCTGGAGGGAGTGCTGCTTGTGGAGTACGTGCAGTACTCGAAGGACCTTGGAAACGAGATACTCCTTGGTTTCAGAGAGAGCGAAGCCTTTGGGCCGGTCATCTCTTTCAGCAAGGGTGGGACCGATGCAGAGCACTTCGCCACCTATTTCTCCGCTCCCAACCTAATCCTGCCGCCCATTAATCGGCAGTGGGCCGAGGCCCTGCAGTCATCGACCAGAATTCAGAAGAAGTATCTGGAGGAAGGAAAGGGGCACTACACGGATGCGATCATCGAAACGGAGGTGAAACTCAGCGAACTGAGCGTGCAGTTCTCGAGTTTCTTCGACCGGGGCTCTTGCTTTACGCTCACCGAGTTCGAGATAAACCCCTTCGTGTTCGACATGGACGATAACTTCATCGCCATCGATGGATTCGCCACATTCAGAAAACGCGGCGGAGCTCATTTCGATCGTACACTACAGCCCAAAACGAGTCTCCGGCCCCTCTTCGAACCAGACGGTATAGCGGTTATCGGTGTAAGTGCCGCGGACGACACCAAGGCAGGAAACATCATACTCAGAAACCTGGTTCAGCTGGAGCGGGACGATGTCCTGGCTGTCGGCATCCAGGAAGGCTCCACGCACATTGCGGACAGAGAAATTTCCCTGTACCGTTCCATACTGGATATACACCGGCACATAGACCTCGCGGTCATTGCCGTGCCCGCCGAGGCTGCTGTCTCAGTGATCGAAGAATGCGCCCAGAAGAGCGTGCGGGCAATCATACTTATATCGGGCGGGTTCAGCGAGGTGACGAAGAGCAGAGAGGTGGAGGATCGGATCTATAACCTCTGCAGGGAATCGGGAATCCGCCTCGTGGGACCCAACTGCCTCGGCATCGTGTACGCCCCTGACGGCGGCTCGAAGGGCATCAACACATTCTTCATACCCGAGGAAAAGTTCAGTATCGATCTGGGGAAGGAACGAAACGTCGCCATCCTCAGCCAGAGCGGGGCCCTCGGCATTACGGAGATATATAACCTCAGAGGCGCAATATCCCCCAAGGTGATCGTGAGCTACGGCAACCAGCTCGATGTAGACCCCTCTGACCTGGTACAGTACTTCGAGGACGATCCCATGGTCGATGTGATCGGCCTCTATATCGAGGGTTTCAAGCCCGGGGCGGGAAGAAAGTTTTTCAATACCACGGCCGGGAGCAGAAAACCGATCATCGTGTACAAGGCGGGAAGAACCGAGGCGGGAAGGCTCGCTACCCAGTCCCACACCGCGAGCATCGCCGGTGAGTACGAGGTGGCCCGTGCGGCGATGAAGCAGGCAGGGCTCATCGTGGCCGATTCAATGATCGATCACGGCGATTTCATCAAGACCTTCGCCCTGCTTCACGATTTCCAGGTGAGGGGCAACAGGGTTGCCGTCATTGCGAACGCAGGGTACGAGACAACCTATGCGGCAGACAATCTGGGAGAGCTCGTGCTCGCGGACCTTGATGAAAAAACCCTTCAACAGCTCAGGGCGATCATCCCACCCTACGCTACAGCGGAGTCACTCCTGGACCTGACCGCAATGGCCTCGGACGAGATGTTCGAGCAGTGCATCGACGCATTCCTGGCATCGCCCCATGTGGATGCCCTCTGCATCTCCATCGTTCCCCATGCCGTGGTGATCCACACTACGGACGAGGAGATCGACAGCTACAAGGAGAACATCGCTGCCCGCATCGTGAACCTGGTGCACCGCTACCGCAAGCCCACCGTGGTATCGGTGAACGTGGTGTCGGGGGCTGACGCCGCCTACAACAAGTTCGGGCAGTTGATGGATTCCGGCGGCGTGCCCACCTTTCTCACCGCCGAACGGGCCATGACGTGCCTGAACGAGTTCATCCGCTACAGGCTCATCCGTGAAAAAAAGCTCTTCAGCGAGTGGCTGAAGTAAAACAGCACTGGCCGCCGCTCACCTGTAATTGTCCGAACCGGGCGTGTTTCACCGCACTCATCTCATGAGGTGTGGATTATTTCTCGGAAGCCGGCCATTCACCCAGCACACCGTCCAGTGTCGTCAGATGAAGGACAAACAGATCTTCCTCTCTTATCTCCTTTTTATGCTTTTCAAGTCTGGCATAATCCGTATCCACGTAAAAGATCCTGCCGTTGAGCTCAGGGCCTGCAATGCGGAGCAGCTCCATCGTTGCCTTTGCGCACGCATCGGCCGGAAATTCAGCGGGTGTTCCTCTCAGCTCAACCACGTGTCGTTGCCACTTCATCTTTTCCGAAGTGTCGACCAGATAATCCGTCATCTCAGTCCTCACGAGCCCGGGCATCATGCAGAATACCAGAATGGGATGCCCCTCCCTCTCGAGTTCTCTGGCAAGTCCTTCCGTGAACCTGCACAGCGCAGCTTTGGAGCATCCATAGGCTGATCCGCCGATATTGGGACCGAGAGATCCGCCACCGCCATCCATGTTGATGATGACCCCGCTTTTACGCTTGATCATGTGGGGAAGCACTGCCCTGCAGCAGTGCATCGAACCGAGCAGGTTGACCGTTACGTCCCTCCACCAGACCTCCGGGTCTGCTTCCCAGACAGGCCCGACATACCTGAAACTCCCCGCATTGTTGAATAGAATATCTATATCACCGAAACGCTCTCTCGTATATTGCACCATCCTCAGTACCTGGCCCCAATTCGCTACATCGGTGGGCCCCGCCAGTCCCACCCCCCCCTCATTCGTTATTGCGGTAACTGTTTCCTCTAACCTGTTCTCCCGTCGCCCACAG